>Ga0163155_10000185_pt1 | contig 72551 bp, 56 predicted proteins | sample OliLakLV19SP4G1_FD_148611 | JGI IMG/M metagenome (GOLD analysis project Ga0163155, IMG submission 148611) | Freshwater microbial mat bacterial communities from Lake Vanda, McMurdo Dry Valleys, Antarctica - Oligotrophic Lake LV.19.SP4.G1 | ecosystem: Environmental > Aquatic > Freshwater > Lake >... | reverse complement strand
TAAACTTTGCAATGACAATTAACATCTTTGCCGTTATCGTAAACATCGTCAGGGTTTATTTGTATAACTTTTATATAAAGCCACCAGTAATCAGACCGCTTTTCAACTTTACCGTAAGAATTTTTAACTTTAAAATATCTACCCTCATACTTTTTAAATTCAGAGTAGTGTGTTTCAATTAACTCTTTTCTTTCTTGGATAGCAATAGCATTTAGTTGTTTTTGCAATTGCTCTTTTGTTAGTTTTAAATCTGTGTTACTCATTGTGTTTTATTTTTAAATTTTAGTGTTTAATTAAATTAATTACATATTGTTTACATCTAGCAGATAGCATGGTAGGTTGTTTATTTATAATTTTGTTATAAATATCTTGAATTGTAAACTTTCCACTCATTACTAAATGTATTTCATCTATTATTTTAGTGATGCGTTTGTATTCTCTATCAGATTGTATTTGTTCTTGTGTAAATGGTTCGTTAGACCATGTTTCACCATCTTCTGATATAAACATACCTTGTACTTCTCTGGCATCCCATCCATCTGCTGATCTCCCTGTGTAAATAGGCATAACAATTAAGTTTAAATTATTTACTTTGAAATAGCCAATACCAAGATTGGTAACACAATGAAAATAAAAGTATTATAATATCTAACCACTTAAAAAACTCTGGTGTTTTTGAAAGAAAGATACTATCAAAAAACCCGCTTATATTTTTTTTAAATAGAAGTGTGTATGTAAGCATTGATAATACTCCAAATACAAAAGTAAGTGATAATAAAATTTGTTGAAACATAATAATTAAGTTTAAATTGTTAATAAATGTTTCCAAACAGTTTGTCTGTTCTATCTCTATCATTATCTTCTTCTCGTTCTTTTTCTTTCCATTCAAAACGAGCAATTCTTTCATCTTTTTCGTAGCTTTCTACATATTTACTATTTCTTTTAACAGCTTTTTCTTTTTGCTCTTGCAATTTTTTAAAATGCTTAAACATTTGATGTGATTCTGACATAACATTTGAGTTTAAATTGTTTTATTTTGAAAGTAAATAATCTGTTCTATCTTTAATATTAAAATCACCATTAACAATAATATTACAACAAATATTTGCTAATTTTTCTTTTGTTTTATCAAAATAAGGGTGATTAAAATTACAATTTTCATATTCTTCTTCCATTTTTGTAAAAGACTTTATAGAAAAACCTTTTATATTATTTTTATGACCATCATTTTTATATATATCTTCAGAATCAATAGAATTTCCTAATCTTATTTGAGAAACCATCATTAAACCTCTTTGACAAACTTCACATGAATTTTCTTTGTAAAATTTTTTACTATTTAAAGTTTTTTGAAGCATTTTACTATCTCCTTTAATATTTTTTAAGTCTTTACTCCAATAAGTATTTGTATTTGGTTTAATAGAACCATTTAAAACTAAGTTTAAAGCATCCCAGGCTATCTCTAGCCTCTGTGTTTTATCATTAAGTTTATTAAAAGCTTTATTTCTATTTTTTAAGGTTAGATTATTTAATACAGATTTGTATGTTATTATTGTTTTCATAACTTTTTATATTGTATGTTTTAGAGTATTATTTTAATAAGTTTTGGGTCAACTTCAACGCCTTTTCCATTAGATATGTCTTGGAATGTGAGTTCTACTATTTCTAGAGTTTCTTCTATTTCTTTCCAATCATTCCAAGAAGTAGTTTCCATTATATTTTTTGCTTCTTTAATTGTTGTAGCGCCATTCCAACAAATAGCCATACCATTTTTAATTGATAGAAGAACTCTTGGATAATAAAGACCATTAAATTGTCTAACAAGGACAACTCTTTCCTTTTCTTTAAAAGGATTTTTTTTAAAGAGAACTGGGTTAAGGAGACTATTTATATATTTTCCTTCTAAATTAAAAGTTCTTAGATCTCCATTTTTATCAATAGTTTCTATTGGGTAATACTCACTGTTTAGAATTTCTTTAAGTACAACAATACCATGTATTGTTGAATAAAGTTTATCACCTGATTTAAGGTTTTCCACAATAATGTCTGTTTTCATAATTTTTGTTTTTAGTTTGTTATTAATTATGTTTAAAAAATACTACAATAAACGCTGTATTCACTATGGACTTATCTATTTACTGCTACACTATTTCTTGCTAAACATTAATAGTATTTACACGTTGATGAATTAATTACTTTCATCTTGATAGTCATCACGACCTTATTGTAATAATAGTTCCTACTTGCTATTGAAAGCATACACATACAAATCTTTATATCATACCTTGCTCCTAAAATGAAGCAGCGTTAGTTTCTTAAACTATTAGAATTTATACTGTAATAGGAATACCCATCGAAGTTAATTGTAATACCAATACTCAACATTGCGTGAATAGACACTTGAGTAATAACCTCTCAGTTAAGAGTCAGTTACCAGAGCTGTCTTGCGTAGTTGGTCAGCTATTCCATTTTAATTACAACTAAACACTTTAGGAAACGCTTTTAAAGATTGTTTTCAATCCAATTGTTGACAAAATCATTCATTGATATGTTTTTTGTAAATTTAGAATATACATCATTGCCAAAATTAACTAAATCTCCTTTAGTATAAAGTTTAGGTTCAACAATAATAACTTCATTAGCTGAATTAGTTTTGATTCTAATATCTTTAAAATCTTTAACTATAGTATCATATTCTTCTGTTTCAACATCAACTGTTAAAATAGGATTACCTTCGTTATAAGCTTTAATATAAGCTTCTATGAATGATTGTGGTATTTGAGGAAATGAACAAATACCTTCATATTTAGCACATTTACCGTCACAATTAACTTGTAATGATTTATTTGTTGTAGCTTCGATTTCGTAATAGTCCCCAATTCTTTTATTTGAATAAGTAATTACTTTTATTGAATTGTTATCATTAATAAACAACAAAGGAATAGTTATACCAAAATTATCCAAATCTTGAATTTCATCCTCACTTGTAAAATATAAATGTTGATGTTTTCCATGAATAGGTAATATTCTTTCAACTAATGTTTTATCATTATCTAATAACAATCTATTATTAATAGTATTTAATACTATATTAGTTGATTCATTAGTAGCAATCATTACTACATTTAATGTTTTAGTTGTCATAATTATTGTTTGTTAAATTGTTATTTTTATTTGGAGCTAAAGTAGGAGTCGAACCTACAGTAAAAGACAAGCAGATAGTCCTTATAAAGGATTAGGAATTATGTCTATTTCCACATTTAACATACCACTGCGTATACCAATTCCGCCACTTAACTCTTGAATCTAAAAATACATTTTGATTAGTAAATAATAAAACTATTGTGAAGTGTGTTGTTACACCAAATACTCTGACGGTTGTTTCTCCTATACATTTTTCTTTATTGACTTCTATCTTTAAAGTTTTCAAAAACCATAGTTCCACCTAACTTGCTCAAATATAGAGATTGTGTTTCCACCCTGTCAATTCAGGAACCGTATTTCAGTAATCATTTATATAGAAGTATAAATAATTCTGTTGAACTCGTAACTCTTTAAATGATGGCTACTTCCAAGCCTACATTCTACACAATAGTTTATAAGTTTAAAAATTAATCTTGGTAGTTGCTAAAGCTACATATAAGGGATTTAACGATAGACTTACTCGTTACAAGAGCCTAGTAAATTTTATACCTTATAATAAACAACATCTTTTAGCAGATTGTGATTACACTCATTTCTGTTACTCTCTTTAGCACGTAACCTGTGCAAAGGTTTAAACCTTTATATTAGCTTCGTAATGCACTTGGAGTATCCAAGCTGTTAGTGTTTCATTTTCAACTGAAGTTTATTACTCATGAACTAAATCACTTTGGCATATCAGCACTCACTGTTTATTATAAGCAAGACTAATTTTAATGTTTTAACAAAAAGCTAATTTAACAAGTCTTTCTTCTTGACTAAGAAATTGCTCTGTATTTTCTAATTGAGAAATCATTTCAGCAGTGTATCTGCCATTTGAATAATTCCTGCTCCCTTCTTCTTCAAAATTTACAGTTGTGTGATCTGAATATTCATATGCACCGCCTTTGTAACCAAAAAAAGTTTCGGTATATGCTTTATTAATTCTTTTTAGTATTACAGATTTACCCATACTGCTTTCTACCACGGAAAAAGCAACTTCGTCATAACTACCTCTCCAAGAGAAAGGTTCAGAAATGCCACATTTAAACACAGCGTTTTTTGGAAAAGACTTAATGTAGTCTTTAAATTCTTTTAGTGTCATATTGTTTTGTTTTAGATTATTAATTTATTTGTAGCGACGGAGAGACTCGAACTCCCATGTCATAAGAATTTTACATTATTACTTCTTACAACCTATACAAGTAATGAGCCTGTATCCACCTAGCATCGCTATTTGTGTAAATTTATTTAAGAACCTATTCCAAACGGACTTTTTTGAGTTCCACGATTTGACTTTTCTCGTAATGTTTCCTTATTAATTGACAACTCTTTTGAAAAATTTTCAATATCTATTAACAAAGAACCTTTAGCCACAGACAACGCTTTAAAAAGTAATTCATTTTCAAATTGCTTATTTGTTTTAGGTATGTTCTTATATCTTTTTTCTAATTTAGTAACAATATCTTGCCATCCCATGGAATAACGTCTAATTGAGTAGTCATTTATAATTCCATTGTATAAACTTTTTAATTCTTTCATTTTATTTTGTTAAAATAGTTTAGAAATGTCACTTATTTTTGTGATGTTTTGTTTTTCATACATCACTTGATACGTCAAAGTGATTGCTTCAGAAACTTCTATCATTAAAATTCTAAAGCCTAAATCCATGATTTCTTTAAACCAATTAGGTTTTATCCACTCTTGCAACTGTTCGATGCTTTTAAAAGCACAAAACTCTTCTTTTTTTAAGAAATGATTTTCTTGGGCTGGAGTAGGAAAATCTTCATGCTTTTCACTTAATTCATCATGGAAAGATAAGCTAGTACATAAAAAATCTCCTTCAATCATTGTTCTCCATAAACCATTTCCAGTTTCATGTTGAATGCGAATTATTGTTTTCATGTTAATTTGTTGGTGAGTTAAAAAAGAAACCCTCAAACACTACTGTTATATTGGGATTCACAAATTATTCATAATAGATTCTACTTCGTTGAAAGCAAAATCTGTCATAAAACATTTATTGTTATAAATGTTTAGTGTTTTTAAAGCTTCGAATTTAGACTGTAAGTCTTTTTCGTCACTTTTTTTGTCGTAGAACTGAGAATTACTGCTGTCAAAGCCCATATTTTGTAGTAGGTTGCTACATACTACTGTTTCTGGATATGTGGCATTACAACCATTTACTAACTCTGAATTCCATTCTTTTACAAGAATATCATATATTTGGTAGAATAACCTTATTTTGGCTTTAATAGCCTTTATTTTGTCAAGCGTAGTATCTTCTACGCATAAAAAGCCAATTTCACAAACTAAGTAGCAAATTCCATATATAGAATCCTCTTCAGATTGCAGAATGTCACCTACTGAAGTACTTCTAATGTTTAATTTTGCATACTCTCTATTAAAGTTTTGAGCTAATTTAAATGCATTTTCAAGAGAAGAAGCATTTAAAGTTGTAACAAGTTCGTAGTTAGAATTTGTTTTGTGATATAGTGAGTAGTTCATATTGTTATGTATTAAGAATTTTTGAGAATAAAAATACCGTTAATTTGGAAAGTAGTAGTGGTTTATCCTGTGTTTTTGCACTTTTATAGGATAAACCACTACTTTTTAAGAGAATTCCAGGCAATCTTCATAGCCGAATTTCTCAATAAATCTTTGAGAGACAGTTAGTCTCATAATTGAACCTTCTCTTGCCCAATCGAACCTTTCCCAATTAAGGAAAGCAAGCTCTTTAAAGTTAAAGAACTCTTTGAATGACAACTTAATTGTTTTCATTGTTTTTATTTTTGTGTTTTACAGCATAAACTTTGATTAATATAATAGTTATGCAAACAAGCTCGTTGAGCTAACTATTAAAGTTCATATTATATCTACAACTTCTTCATGTAGTATTATATCAGTCAAAGAGCTTTGCTGTCCTCAACAACTTGGAAAGTTATTTAAGCTTTTATTAATTTGAACTTACCTATCTTTTCACAAAGCTGCTCCATAGTAAACTCTGGAATAGACCTCCTTGATAGACCAGCCGAGTCTTGGTATGTGAGCTCATTTCCTTCTAAATCATATGTGTGCTCATAACTATACCCATCAGAGTTTTTGTATGTAAGCTTTTTTCCCTTTGCATTGTAAGTGAAGACACTTGAGAATCCAAGCGAGTTTTTATAGGTTAATACCTTCCCAAACTTATTGAAAGTTAACTCTCTTGAATACGCTTCTTTACTATAGTACGCATCTCTTGAATCCCCCTTTTCATTGAAATTAGAGTATGCTTCTACATGATAATACATATATACCATTGCTCCTTTCTCGTTAAACAATTTCAAATCTTCTTTATTACCCATTATATTTTTCATTCTTTGAGTTTAAATAGTTAGAGATTTTGTTAATCACACTTTTGTGTGTAAATAGGTGGTCATTCCAGTTGTCTAATCCGTGAAGTCTATTGTCCTTTGAATCAGCTACGAAGTAGATTTTCTCTCCTTGTTGGCATATTTGCTTATACAAATCCTCTAAATTACTACAAGTTTTATCATTTGTATGTTTGGTGTCAATCAGAATAACCAAAGGTTTTTCATCTATTTGTTGGTAACGAGTTAACGTAAACGTGTTCATAGCAATTTGTTTTGATTGAATTACAGGCTGAGTTTTAAATAAATTTGTTAGTATCAATAATAAAGCTTATATTTTTATTAGTTAGTACTATAAGCCTCATTAAACTCGTCAGAGGAGAGCATCGAAAGCTACACACCCTTACTCATAGACATAACTAACACACTTACATCAACAACATAAGCCTCGTAAAGCCCAACTAAGTAAGCAGAGCATCCGTTGATACTAAGTGTGAAGAACCAGGTAAAGCCTTACAACTCTCAAAAAATTAGAGAACTGTAAGGCTAAAGGTGTTTCTATGATTTTTCTCCTATTAAAAAAGAGATTGCTGCTGATACGCAGCCAATACCAATACCTATAAAACCCAGGTTGTTCTCTGATAGTAAGGTAACCGACCCTGCTATCAATGAGACTGCTGATAGTATGGTGAAGTAGCCCACTGCAACGTCGATTAATTTGATCTTCATAATAATGTATAAAAGGATGAATGAATGAAAGGAGAGCACGATTTGTGCCCTCCCTATTTACTTTAACCCCCTACCAACTCCACTTTTGGAGTTTTTGTAGCCAATTTTAAGGCTCTCAACTGAGCCTCAAGATCGGCCACTGTGAGTGGTGCAGGTGCAGGTGCAGGTGCTGCTTGGTAGCTTTCGTTTGCAGGAGCAACCTCCTGTGTTTCAAACAACTCTACCTTTCCGTTAATAACCTCGCCTATAACATGGGCGTTCATTTTTTGGCGTTTGAAATTCTTGTTGGCCTTTTTAACGCCACTTTCAGTGTCAAACACTACCAAAGTTATTTCACTTTGTAGTACGCCATTCAAAGGATACGGAGTCGTAGCATACTTGGCAATACGCCCGTCAAAGACATCACCCGCCTCGATGTCTTCATAATTTGCGTCTGCCTTAGTCGGACTTATTGTCCCGTCTGCATTCACAATTTCACCTGCTGGCCACATAATTTGAGACCTGTCCTGTACCATACTCTTCTTCCGCTTCAACTCGCCCATAATTAGTACCAAATCTCCTGGTACTCCGAACACTACTGACTTGTAGCTTTTGCCTGATGTATCATCAGTTACCACTTTAACACTTTTAACGATTAATCCGTTTGTCATGATTTTTGTTTTTTGAGGTCTCCCCCGTTTAAATTAATAATGATACCGGGGGTCTATTAGACTACCCTGCGGCAAAGCACGGCCTCCAAGGGGTGAGCTACCCTGCTTAATAAATAAATAAAAAAATAAAAAAAAAGTTGTATATTTGCTTATGTGGAAAAATTATTTAGCATTACCATGCATTGCCATAGACGGCACAATTGAACATAGTGAAGGAGAACCTTTAGAGTATGTAATAGTTGGTACTGAAGTACCCTATTGGGATACTATTGTTATGATCTCTGATTCTTGGAGACCCAATACATATAAAGAAGCTTTTAGTGGAGTATTTGATACTACTGAAGTATTATTTGCTTCTGGATTAAAGTTAGAAGTAGTTTGGAATAAGAAAAAGTTTAAAGAGAAATGGGCTAAGTTTGTAGAGGAAAGAGAAGCTGAAGATCCAAATTTTAAAATAGAATTTACAACAACAGATTAATGAATAATTTATATGGCTGGGTATTTACTAAAAATACATACACTAATAAGTGGAGAGCAACAAATAGAGATAATCTATTAAATTTTTGGGATAATTCTTTTGATCTTGTAATTGAAAGTAGTGATATTTCTACTTTAATAGAGATTATAGAAAAGAATGATGGAGATATACATAAAGTTATGCTTTGGAAAAAAAACTATGATTAAATGCATTTGTGTGGATGACAGTAATAAACCTTCTGTTATACCTGTTAAAAATTGGGTGGTTAAAGATAATATCTATCACATAGAGTATATCACTTACTGTAGTATTAATAAATTAATTGGAGTGGATTTAAAAGAGATTTACATTCCAGAGCATTGCTCTCCCTACGAATATTACAGTATTAATAGGTTTGCAATAAATGAAAATGACTTAGATAAGTTAAAAGAATTAATAGAGAATTGCACAGGCTTAGATAAAATAAATATAGAAGAATTAACACGGGAATTAGAAATAAATTTTGAATTTTAAAAATTAATCGGTATATTTTTATTAACAATAAATATTAATTATGACAAAAGTAGAAAAATCATCTGAATTTGATCAGTTTAGAGCTAAGGTTCTAGAAAATGAATTAATTGCTCGGTTTAACAAGAGTGAATACGACAAAATGTATTACTACCTTGAAGCCAAAAAGATTTCAGTCGAGTTCTTAAAAGAAGCTAAAGAGGATGAACAAGAAAGAGAAGATTTGCAGTCCAGTGTGGAAAAGCAAATTAAAGCTCAAGTAGAAACTCAAAATGCAGAATAAATTAAAGGTTTAGTGAGAGGTTCAACCCCTCTCTCTGCACATGACAATAAACGACGTAAATACATATGAAGATGATTTTGGTAATACTAAGCAATTAACAACAGTAGATCATTCTCCTAAAACAAAATTCTACGGCTCTAAAAAAGAAAGTTTAAAAGAATTGAGAGATTCTATTAATCAACATAAAGAAGATAAAAAAACTTTTATCCTATCTTTAAGTCAAACACAATTAAAACCTCTCTTAAAACATTTTGGACATATCCTATTATGGGATGACGAAAAAGATATATTGCTTTGGGATAATCTTAAGATTAATGAACTGTTTAAAGATGACGTTACATTTTCTGCTATTTATAATTTAATACAAAACATAAATGATAGTAATAACTGATAAAATAATACTCTTTAAAAAAGAAGTGATTCTAATACACTTATATATTAAATCAAAGCAACTTGGTGTTAATATATCTGATGGTATTAGAGAGCTTCTTTTTTATATGTATGAAATGGGTGGAATAGAAAATGAAAAAGACTTTGAAGAACTCAGTAATTTATGTTTAATTAATACAACTATAAAAACAAAAGATAGCGTTAGAAATACACTGTCAAAATGTGTTGCATTAAATATCATTAAAAATGAAGGAAAGTACAAAAAAGTTTTTTCTGAAGAGTGGCTACCAAATAAATGGGATGAAATTATTGGGTTAGATTATAAAATAATGAATGCAGTATAGAAAAAATATATTATACAGAGCCATATCTGCAAAAACTAATCTTGATGAAAATTACATCAAAATATTGTTAACATTTATAACAGATGGCATAAAAAATTGGTCAAAAGACCCGGATAACTTAATATTAAGTATTAAATATTTTGGTAAATTTTATTGGAGGCATAAAAAGCTACAAGAAGCTTTAAATATAAAAAAAGAATTTACAGAGGGTTATAATAGATCAAAAGAACACAGTAAATTTGTAGAGAATTCAAATTTAATAATAGGAATGTTTGAACAATACATAAAAGATAAAGAAGACATTAAAAAGAAAAGATACGGAGATAATTACATGGAAAGAAAAGAATTAAAAAAACATTATGAAAACATTACTCAAATACCTATTTAATAGAAAAAGCATTAAAGAACCAAAAATCATTAATGCCACTACTATAAAATATTTTATACAAGGGCACATAAGAGATTTTGCTAAGAATTTTAATATAGTGGATGAACACATATTAGAACAAGCAAGTTGGAGAGAAGAGCAAGTTAAGATACACAATCCTAAATGTTTTGAATTAGGAAAATGTGAATATTGCGAATGCAGTTTAAAGGAAAGCTTACTATCTGACCCAGCATGTAAACATGGATGTTTTCCTTTTATGAAAACAAAAAAAGAATGGGATCAATTTAAAACAACAATATGATAATACCAATAACAACAAAACAGTTAGGGGATATACCTTACAATGTGCCTGTCACGTTACAATATGATATAATTAATGATAGTCAGGATTTTCTTGAAATTAAGAATATTACTACGTCTTGTGGTTGTACAAATGAAGCTATGTCAATTAACCCTATTCCGCCAAATCAAACTGCTCAATTAGTTATTACCTATTCTGCAAATGCAAGAGGTAATAATAGCAAATCAATTTCATTTAGACAAAATGGAGATTCACATACACTGTATTTTTCAGCAAATGTAATATGATAGGAGTAAAAATTTTTATAGAGGAATTTAAAGAGTCTTTTGATAGGAATTCTAAAGCTACAAGTAAAGCTCAAAAAATCATTAGGGATAGAGGTGATAAAGTCACTAAAGAAAATCTTTCTGAAGAAGTATCTTTAATTCTAGCTGAGTGGGATAGAAAAATAGATAGAGGGATTAATGTACAAAAAAAACTTTGTGAAAAAGAAATTGCCACAAATAAAAATGCCGTGTTAGGTGTATACAGTCCTTATGAAGAATGGAAAACTATAGATAAAAACATTTGCAAACTTGAAAATAATAAAACCTACCTTGAAAAATGTTTATTTTCAACTAAACATGGGATTATTGGGTATGCAGATAGGATTGACGTAAAAAGAAATACGATTAATATTACTGATAATAAAGTGATTGAAAAAATATATAGGTCAAGTTCTTTTACTACAGATAAAGGTTTTAAAGTGAGGGGTGCTACCATGCAAGCTCCATTAAGTCACTTGGATCAATGCAATTACAATGACATTGTATTGCAAATATCTTTGTACATGTATCTTGCTTGGGAAAATAATAAAAGTCTTAAAATAGGGAAATTATACATAAGACAAATAATAATGAACGATAAAGATAAAATTACTTCAAACGAATTAATTGAAGTTCCCTATATGAAAGAAGAAGTAATAAAAATGTTTAAATTTAAAAAACTTAATGAAGGTTAATATATTTGACATAGATAATAACGGCAAAGCAAAAATAACTAAAGCTACTAAAGACATTTGGTATCTTCAAGAAATAATAGACAAATACGGAGAGCAAAACTCTTTAAAATTATTTCAAATATTTGATAAATGCTACGATCTCAATCCAAACACTAATCCATTTGCTAATTTATCATCCAATAATAAATATGAAACAATATTAAGAAGCACATATCCAGAATTAGAGTTAGTAGTAGATATGGAAGATGAATTAATTGAACAAGCTTTAGATTTAGTAGAAGAGCTTTACGCAACTCCAAAATACAGAGCACATAAAGCTATTACTGAACTTCATGAAAAAATACTTACTCAAATAAGATTTACGCCAGTATCACTTGATAAAATGGATGGTAATATGGCTGAAGTAAATAAAGCCCTTTCTGCATTAGAAGATCTCAATAAAAAAACAAATGATTCCTATAAAGAATTAGAAGAAGAAATGAACGTAGAGCAAATAAGAGGGGGAGGTAAAAAGAATAGGAAAAAACAGGAGGATCTTGAATGATAGTACCTATAAAAAATATACCCACTTATAACTTTGACATTAAACAATGGAGTAAGACATCATTTAATACTCAATTAGAATTTGGTAATTTCCTACTTAAGGAATGTTTTAAAAAACCTGGGGATTATAATTTTCACAAGGATAAAATATGTGAGTGGAATAAACCTGCAAAAACTTGGTTAGAAAACAATAGATACACAGAATATGCAGAATCCACTCCAGAATACAATGAGTTTTGGGATGGAGAAGAATTAAAAAGTAGACTTGGGGTTATTTGGAAAGATAAAAATAATTATTGGTATACATGTAGAGATTACTATTTTTTTATTAATTTTTGTCCAATCATAAATAAAGAACAAGGCTACAAAGAAACTTTTGTTACTATAAGAGATGGACAGTATCACATGATGCTCTATGAAAAGATTGCTGAAATATTTCATAAGCACTCTTGCATACTTAAACGTAGACAATTTGTATTTAGTTATGCTCACGTAGCTAAGTCAGTAAATTATCTTTGGTTTGAAAATAGAAGACGTATTAAATGGTTTGCTTCAGATGATAAATTTATTGATGACGTGGATGGTTCTTGGTCTATCCTTAACCATTTTAAAACACATTTAAATAACCACACTGATTGGAATAGAGAATTTTCTCCTGATAAAGGAGGGGAGATAAGGCAGAGACAACAAGTTAAAGGAGTAAAGAATAAATGGGAGTGGGAAGGAAATGAATCAACTATAGTAGCAAACACACTTAATAAAGATCCTAAAAAAGGTGTGGGTGGCCCTACGTTTTGGGCTTGGTATGAAGAAGGTGGAATTGCTCCCACGGCTGATATTACACTGCAATACATGGAACCAGCATTAACATCTGGTCTTAGTAGAGTGGGTAGTTTTTGTATTGGAGGTTCGGTGGGTGATCTTACTGAATGTAAACCTTTGGAAAAATTTATTAAAAATCCTTTTAATTACGGGTTTTTTGGAGTGCCCACAGAATATTACGATGAAAGTGGTGTAGAGCACATTTGCGGATTATTTGTTCCTGCTCAATGGGGTATGCCTGAGGCAACTGATATTCATGGTAACTCTCAAATAGAGTTAGCTTTAACACTTTTAAACAAAGCTGAATTTGAAGGGTTTAAAGCAGGAGAGTATGGTAGAATAGATGACGAACCCGCATGGATTGCTCTTGAGCCTAGAGAGTACATACTTAAAAAGTCTCAAAATCCAAAAAATATTAAAGAGGCTTTTGCATGGAGAAACGTATCAGAGTTTGACGTACAAGCAATAGAAAGAGCACAAGCAGTTATAAAAATAAAAGATAAAGAAAACAGTTGGGATGTTAAACCAATAAAATGTTTACTATACATTGATAGTGATGGAAAGACTAAATATCAACTAAATAAACTGCCAGAAGAAATAGGTTACCCTGTTGATCCAAAAATGCAAGATAAAAGGGGTTTAGTAACAATATATGAAGAACCAGAAAAAAATGCTCCTTTTTATACTTACTTTGCTGGTGTGGATCCTGTAGAAACAGGAGTTACTACTACATCAAAATCTGTATTTTCTATTTCAATTTGGAAAAGACCTGTTGAAGAAGAGTATTTAGACGAAAAAGGTGAAAAACAAATAAAGATTACAGGGGATAAAATGGTTGCAAATTGGAGAGGTAGGTTTGATACTACAGAAGAAACAAATGAACACGCCAATCTTTTAATAAAACTTTATAACGCTTACACATTAGTAGAAAGAAATAAACCAAATTTTATAAATTACGTAATTAGAAAAATGCTGTCTCACCTTTTAGCAAAAGAAAGAGAGATAGATATGTTTAAAGAAAATACGTTTGGTAGAGATAATTCATCCTACGGGTTTTACAAAGGAAGTAACGGTAAAGCGGCTGAAATATTTAAAGAATTTAAAAAAATATTTAAAGAATACTTACATGCTGAATATGGAAGTATCACTATCAATACTGGTAAAGATAATGAAAAAGTTATTAAGACCTATAAAGGGATAGATAGAATACCTGATTATTGGTTTTTAGAAGAATTAAAATTTTACAATGACGATAACATAGAAAACTTTGATAGAATTATATCTGATTTTGCTGGTTATTACATAATGAAATTATATGCAATCAAAAATGGTATTCACAGATTAAAAATAAAAACAGACAAAGTAATAAAACCTACAACCAACTATTTATATAATTATATAAATGAAAATGTAGAGGAATTTAATTTTACAAATTATTAATTATAATATTATGGCCGGAGTAGACAAAATGATTTTACGAGGTGTAGATATGTGGAAAGGAGAATACTTTAAAAGAAAAGGTCAAAACACATCTGTCCTATCAAATACAGTAATACATTTTCTACCTAAATCTGAAAAAACAGATGATTGGAAAGCTTCTGTTGCAGATTACTACGAACACATAGGTTTAACTAAAGTAGCTCAAAACTATAATAGTATAATTAAAAATAGATGGATTTCTTCTGGTGTTCTTGATATTAACGACTATAAAAAAGTTAAGAATACAAATCAATATGAAGTATTTAACAAATCTGGTATAACTTTAGATGCTCCCTTAGAAGATGATGGAGGTATGGAATTTTATCCGTTAGTTCCAAATCTTGTAAATCTTTTTACTGGTTACCAATTAAAAAGAAATAATAAAGTGACATTTTCTTTAATTGACGAATTTAGTAAGGCAGAGTTATTTGATATAAAAGATCAAATATTTAAAGATGCATTAAAAGGTATGCTACTTGAAATGAGGGATGCTTCTATTAATGGAGAACCTGTTGATGGTAAAGCACAGCAAGAAAAATTAATTGAAGCTCAATTAAAATTTAAAAACTATAAAGACGTAGCAGTAGAATGGGCTAATAGAGTACATAAAATAAATTACGAAAAATTCAATATTCGTAATATGATGAAACAAGCTTTTAAAGAGAGTTATTTAAATTCTTCCAAAGTTATTTTTCATATTAACATGTTAAAAGATAAGTTTCACGTGGAACATATTGATGAAGCATTTGCTTTTAATGGGTCTGTTCCTAATTCAGTTTACATAACTGATAGTGATTATATAGGCTGGTTTAAATGGATGAACATAGGGGAACTTCTTGATAACTTTGGTAAAATACTTACCCAAGAAGACATTGATAGATTAAAAACAGTTAACACAGCAATAGGTAGAAATAATTTAAATCTCATATCTTCTTTTAATAACGAAGTACAGGATAGGACAGGACAAGGTGGAACAAGTGCAGTAATAGGCCAAGAAGGGTATGATGCTACAAGACCGTATAATGCTCAACCAAATGAGCCTTTGGATGTAGCAAGATATAAGCAAGAATTAAAAAATACTACAGGGATAGAGTTTACAAATACAACTACAGTAACTCTATCTAATCCAGATGTAAATCCTGATTTTACTTATGGACAAGATCGTATATACAGGACAATGTACCTATACTTAAAAAGTCAAAGAAGAATTGGGTGGTTAACTAAAATAGGTAGAACAGGTGAAATAGAATTTTCTGATTGGATAAATGAAGATTACATTGTTACAGAACAACCCATTTATAATTTTGCCAAATTAAAAGATAAAACAGTAGAAACACTTGTTTATGGAGAACATATTGATTGGGAGTGGGTTCCTGATTGGAGAAGATTTATTGTTCTTTCTCCAAATAATACACATTCTAATTTTAATAATTTAGGTATTAATCTTGATAAAATTTACATTGACGGGAACTCTCTTGACTTTCAATTTAAAAACGATAAAACCCCATTTGGTGTGCAACCACCAATTGTGGGTATTGAATTAAAACAAAGAGGTGTAAAAGCAGTTTCTGTAGTTTCTTTGTTGAAACAAGATCAAGTAATATATAATATTTGCAAAAATAGAGTTAAACAAGCCATTGCTCAAGATAGAGGACTGGTTTTAGCTTACCCTACAAATCTTGTTAGCAGATGGGATAGTGATGACAGTGATGACGGTCAAATAGTAAAAAATTACGAAGATCAAATAAAGAAAAATAAAACATTGAGATTAACATATGACAAACAATATATGCAAAACGCAGGTGGGCAAATGTCTGCTCCAACCGTATTAAATTTATCTACATTAGATGAAGCTCTTAAGTACGATCAATTAGCTGAAAGGATATGGTATAACGCCCTTAGAACAGTTGGTGTGACACCACAGGCTATGGGAGAAATAAAAGCTTCAGAAGGCGTGTTTAATGTACAAGCTTCTCAACAAATATCACAAGTACAAACAGAGTTAATATTTGACGAATTTAACACTAGACTTATGCCTGATCTCTATCAGAAAATGCTGGAAGCCACACAATACTATTCTACTATCAACAAAGAGTTTAGAATAACATATTTAAATGAAAAAGATGAAAATACTTGGTTAGATATAACTGGTTTAGAATTACTGCATAAAGATTTTATGTGTACTCCAAAATATTCTTTTGATAATCAAGAATTTACACAGCTATTGAAAAAAATGGCTTTTGATAATACACTTCAAGAAAGTTTATTAACCCGTCTTAAAGTTGTTGCTGAAGCAGATGAAAATGTAACTAAAGTTTTAACAATATTAGAAGAAGCTGAATTACAAGCTCAAGAAAATGCAAGTAAAGCAGAGCAAGCAAAACAAGCTGAATTAAAAGCTCTACAAGATCACGAACAATTGTTGCTGGATAAAGAACTGGAGAATAGCAATATTCAAAAAGATTTGGATAGAGAATCAAAAGAGTATATAGCTCAATTAAACATATTGGGTGGTGGCTTACAAACTGATAGTAATACAAATACAGAAATTGATAGTATGGAGAATTTTAAATATATTTTAAAACAAAGAGAATTAAAAGCAAAAGAAGCTCAATCAATTTCTTCTTTACAACTGCAACAAGAAATACATCAAGACAACTTAAGTATTGAAAGAGATAAACTTTTACAGAAAGATAGAAGTGACGATAAAAAACTAAAGCAAGCTGTTGTAAACAGGAACAGTTCTTCAGATTCTTCACTGGATAAGAAGGTTTTAAAGAAATAGTTATATCATTTAACAATATATTTTTTAATCTCTATAATTAGGGTTATACTTTTATTATAGACAAACAAAACAAAATGGATATTAAACAAACCGAAGATGCTTCTTGGTTTATGCAAGATAGCAATAAAGTGGAAACTCCTATTGAGTCTACTGATCAACTACCTGAAAATCAAAACGAACAAGAACCACTTCCTATACAGGAAGAGGTGCGTGAAAGTGAAGATCTAAATTTGGTAGATGTCTTTGAAAAGTTAAGAGACGATAAAACTTACAACTTTGCTTTTTGGGAAGATAAAAAAATTGAATCTTACGAAGACGTAGTTGAGTTCATTGATATGAATGCTGATCTTAGATATGAGCAAGCCATTAAAACTGTTGATAAAACTTGGTACGAATCTAAATCCCCTGTTTTTCAAGAATTTGCAAAAATGGCTGAATTTGCAGGAGATGACATGTCTAAGTTATACTCTATAATTGAGTCACAAAAAGTAATTGATGATTATAGTAGTTTAGACACCACAGATCTGAATGATGCAGAATTAGTAATTGAAAATTACATGAGGCTTAGAAATGAACCAAAAGAAGTAATTGAAGAAGAGATTGCAGATTTAAGAGAGAGAAATAAACTTTCAGAAAGAGCAAATAAGTATAAACCTATTCTTGTTTCTCATTTTGAGAATGAAAAGAAACAAAAGTTAGCTGACGAACAAAATAACATTGCTTCTTTTTATAAAGCAATAGATGAAAATGAAAAATCTGTACTAACGTTTCTTTCTAATAAAGAAATAGGTGGGATGAAGTTAAAAGATGAAGATAAAGATATTATTTATAATAATCTATCTTATAATCCTGATGTTAAAGGATTTACAATTTATAAAAAAATAGAGCAACTACAAGCAGAAGGAAAGTTTGATACACTTGCAAAAGCAATCATGCTAATAGAAAATGAAGAAAGATTTGATGAACTCTATACAAATAGAGTTAGAGGAGCAGTAGCAAAAGATTTAAGAGGCAAATTAAAATTTGCTTCAGATACAACAGAGTCTCATTCAGAGGCAACCTCCAGAAAAAAAGAAAATAAATCTGATAAGGTTTTTAACCCTTTTACTGGAAATTACACTTAAATATTTAAATAAATATAACAATGGCTTTAATTCCTGGTACACTCATTAAAGAAACAACTCTTGGTGTAGTGTCATCTCAATTAGATAAAACCTCCATTTTCAAACTTGCCAGTGATAGAAAACCAACAGATTTTGGTCTTGTTGATCTTTGGGCAAATAAAAATGTAAAGGATATTCCTATGTATGCTGGTTTTGTCATTAACAATGACATTACTTATGTTGATGGAGCATACTATTTTAGTTTGCCAACAGCTTCAGATACATCTACTAAGATTATAGAAAATCCAAATAAGCAAATTCAAATTGGTAAAGGTGGTGAAGAATTTTCTTTGATACTTTCCAATGGAGCTTTGGGTGGTCACGGTAGTATTGTAACATTTGACAAACTTTCTAATTCTCCCGAACTTGAAGTTACTGGTGTAAAAGAAATGGGTGACAAATGGGCTTACCGCTTTAAAATAGTTCAAGGTTCTGGTTGGACAGAAGATAAATTTATACCTTCTGAATTTTTGACTACTGGTAGTAAGATGTTTAAAATGGCTTCTGCTCGGAGTTCTGAGTTTGGTCAAAATTGGGATAGTTTTCAATTTAAAGGTGCTTCTGAAAGGAAGTATTTAAAAGAACTAGCCACTGCTGAACTACAAATACATTATAATTTAACTAGAGAAGCTGTTAGATATTCTAATGGTATGTCTTTATCTGATATTGGCACTAAGACATTGGCTCAAATGAAAGAGTCTGTTACAGAATATCTTTTCATGGATAGCCCAATTGATCCTCAGATTAAGTACATGGATGAATACAGAGCTGCGGGTGGTAATGGTAATGTAAAAGCATCTGCATTAGTATATTCATTGGATGATATTTGTTTTAAAATGCTTGCTCACGAAGACAGTAATTACATAATGTTTGGTAAGGGTGGTGTAGTTGGTGGTGGAGACGGTCTTGATAAAGGTAGACTACCAATAGGTATTTACCATCAATTAGACAAAAATGGTTATAAAGATATTTTTGATTTAAATACCTTTAGCCTGGATACACTACTTAATGCTTATCGTAAATTTACTTCTGGTAAAATGCCTTTGGTTCAACAAGGTGTAGAACCAATTGTAAGAGTTCGTACAGGTAAAGGAGGTTTGCAACTAGTATCTCCTTTGATTGAAAGGTACGCTGTAAATTCTCTTGGAGGTTACCAGCAACAAGCTCAACCTTTAGGTATAATTGAAGGTACTGCACGTACAGGTCTTGGCGCAGTTAAACCTTTCTATACAAGATTAGTTATCCCTGGTCAAGTAGAGTTTAGGTTTGAATATGAGCCAAGTTTTGACCCTACGTTTGCAAATGATCTATTGAATCCATATATACATACAGGATATAGATTATCCTCTTATTCATTCATAATTGATGATTATGTTATGAGCAAAGATAATATTAAGATACTAAGAGATATTAGAGATGAAAGAGAAACTACTTGGCATCACGTTGCTGGAACAGAAGCACATCCATTCTTTAAGAAAAGTATGAATGGTTATAGTGGACATGACAGTTCTGGAAATGCAACAGGTTTTAGCATGTTCTTTACCAAAAGAGTAAGTACTCCTTGGGTGAAAGATGCGTCGAAGCTTTTAAAATTGGTTCCTAAGAACCCTAAACTATCAAACTTTACTTTGTAGTATCACTTATCCACTGTATCTTTGTAATCTAAATTATAAAATATGGTAGGAATCTACAAAATCACAAGTCCAAGTGAAAAAGTTTATATTGGGCAGAGTTGGGATCTTGAAAACAGGTTGTATAGATATACATGTTCTCCAAGCAGACATAAGTACCAAGTTCTTTTATTTAACTCTTTTATGAAATATGGCTCTACAAATCATAGAATGGAGATAGTTCAAGAATTACCAAAAGATGTTTCTCAAGAAGTTTTAGATAATTACGAAATATTTTTTATTGAACAGTATAGAGAGTCAGGTATCTTACTATTAAATCTTCAAAAAGGAGGTAAAGGTGGAAAGCATAGTGAAGAATCCAAACTTAAAATGTCCGTTGCTCACACAGGTAAGAAACTTTCAAAAGATCACGTAGCTAAAATTGTAAATGCTAATACTGGAAAGAAAAGAAGTGAAGAGTATAAACAAAAAATGTCTGAGTTTCACAAAGGTAAAATACAATCTGAAGAGACAAAAGAAAAAATATCCAGTAATAAAAAAGAATATTTTAAAACACACACAGTTCACAACAAAGGAACTACGTTAAATAAAGAAGATAAATTAAAATTATCTTCTGCGAGCACTTCTAAAAAATCCATACTTCAATTAGATTTAAATGGAAATATTTTAAAAGAGTTTTCATCACTTACAGAAGCTGCAAATAGTTTGGAAATTAAAATTTCACACATTAGCAGAGTGTTAAAAGGGAATAGGAAATCAGCAGGAAATTTTAAATTTACATACGTAGTAGGGGTCAACCCTACTGCTTAATGAAGCCAAAGACAGTCCACAGCCTGTATAAATTCAGATGGAGCAAACAAAATAAAACAAAAAACATGCGATTTAAAATTAGCGTTGTAGAAAACAACCCCGAAGAAACAATTGGTAATATAACAAATGTAGATACTGCTCAAAATCTGATAGTATTTCAATCAGAAGAAATAAATAGCATTATCATTGGGGATGGAAAATTTAGGTTTAATACTGGGTTTAGTCCTGAACCAATTGAAAGAAATAAGTATATTCCCAAAGAAGAAAAAGTAAGTCTTCTTAAAGCTCAAAAAGAAGCTTACAAACGTGTTTCAAAAGAACTACTTGGAAGTGAAAAAAAGGAGATTGATGACACTGATAAATACATGTGGTCACAACCACAATATAGTAAGTTAGATATTACTAATGAAACAAGTTCATTAGTTTATGATACAGACAGGCTTGAACATTTAATACTTTACTGGCAAATTGTTTGTGACGCATTTGGATTGGTTGCTTATAATATGGAATGTGCCATGTATAAAAGCTCGCCTTATTTTCTACAAGAAATAAAAGATGCTGAAATTAGAGATAGTCTTGATGAATTAAATAAAGTTAAAGCAATTTCCATGATAGGAAATTTAGCTGAAACTGGTGATCAAGAAGCTCTATTGTACTTATCTTGGAGTTTAGGAGATCGAAAAGATAAGATGCTTGGTTTTTCTAAAAGTACAAATATTGCTACATTAGTAAAAGCTCTTTATAATTTTGTAGATGGTAAGACTAAAGATCGAGGTAAGAAATTGGCTGTAAATGAATTTGTCAAAAGCTATTCTGAATATAAAGCAGATAGAGACATTTTTATGATGAAAGTAATCATAAGGATTGCAGATTACCACAACTACATTTACACCAATAGAGAAAATATGTACGTAACTCCAAATGGTATAGTGCTAGGAAAAACATTAGACGAATGTGTTCAGAAACTAATGAAACCATCCAATAGAGATATTTTTGATGAAATGTATTCTGATACCATGAAACTATTAACGAATGACTTATAATGCAATATATAGATGGTTTTACAAAACTAAAATATAGACTAAATAAATCTGGAACTCAAGATTTTGAAAATATAGATAAAGATGCTGCATCTGAAGTAATAAATAAAGCTTTTAACGATTGGTTTAGGAGAACTTACCACGGTAATAATATACTAAAAGAAGGTAATGAAGAAAGTAGAATTAGGATTGATGACTTACAACCTCTATTAAGTTCAAGAAAGTTGACAATGACAGATAGAGGTGTTTATTCAGAATCAAATAATTTACCACGAGATTACAGATATTTTAATAGAGTTTACTTTTTACATAAAGATGATTGTGGAGAAATTATTATTCCCTCTCAACTGGCTGAAGATAGCAATGTAGATGTTTTATTAAATACAGACGGTACAAAACCATCTTTAGATTTTGAACAGGTTTTCCACACAATAAGCAGCAATAAAATTAAAGTGTACCACAATAAAGAATTTTTACCAAAAGAAGTTACACTTTCCTATTATAAGAATCCTAAAAAATACGATTCTAATAAACCTTACGAATATTTTGAATTAAAAGATGATGTAATGGAGTTGATTATAGATGAAGCGGCAAAAATAATAGCTGGTGACATGGATAATAATAATCAATATCAAAGAAATTCTACTAGCGTAGAGAATAACAACTAAAAAAATCTAAAAAAATGCATAATCAAGAGTACAATTTTCCTGTGTTTGTAGTTAATTCAGGAATTGCAACATCAGGCCATGTCAATGACATTGCCCCAGGCCAACTTGGTCTTTACAGTAGAAATAATTATAGCGTAGTTAGCTCACCCAGCCCTAGAGAAGAAATTTTCTTTGCTATGGGATCTACTCGCAAATATGATTCTATCGGAGACGTTTCTGGTTTGAAAGATTCAGAAAAAAGCACCTTCTTTAAAGTGAAGGATGTAGTTAATTTTGAAGTGAGTAATGCTCAAAAGATTACACGTTCAAATAAACTATCTATTGGCTATTCAGGTGCAAGTGATTCTCTTGGAATTAAGTATGAATGCGATAAAAATTACGTTCTTAAAATTTATTTGAAGGGTTCTCCAATACTTAGGTACTTTGGTAAACCTCTTGAAAAGATTATTTCTTACAACACTGGTTGTTGTGGAGAAGATTGTGCCACTTGTCCAGATACTACTTTGGACTGTGAACTACACACAAAAGCTATTGTTAAATTAATCAACGATGAAATAGAGCTGAAACAAGTTGGCGTAAAAGCTCGTTTTGTTTCTAATCTTTATAGTGCTCCTTCAGTTCAAGCTACTGGTACTGCTGTAGTTACAGGTACTGCTGTATCCAGTGTGACTATAGTAAATGGTGGAACTGGTTATACCTCTGGTACTGTTACTTTTACAGGTGATGGAACTGGTGCTACTGGTACAACTACAGTTGTTAACGGCGTTATTACTGCTGTTACAATAACTGCTGGAGGTAGTGGTTATTCAAGTGCTCCTATTGCAACATTTTCTGCTCCCTCTAATAGAAGGAATAAATATTGTTTGGAAGTTTGTGATAATGGAGATACTCCTGCATTGCAAGCAATTCAAACAAATGCAGGTGTAGCAGGTGTGGTAACCCGTACTGGTAGAGCTGATTGTAAATCTCAATATACTTATTGTGGTGATGTAGCTGCTGGTAATTTCACTCCGACACAAGATGTATTACTATCTATATGTGGTGTGTGCCCTACTGGATACACTGCTGTAGCAGCAATGGATACAATTACAATTGTTCGTCCGATTACTCCTTCTACTAATTTATCTACTATTGGTGCTCAAGCAACTTATGCTGGTACAATTGCTACTGCATACACTGCTTACAGTCCAATTAACGCTAGATTTAACTCTCAGAGTGGTGCTACTGCTTCAGTTAGTTTTGAAGTACCCACAGGTACAGTTGTTGTAGCTCTACTGTCTGATACAGTAATAGTAGGTGTTAAGATTGAAGCAAGTTGTTCTCCCAGCGTTGCTGCTACAGCAATTGCATGGACAGTTTGTGGAACAGCTTATAAAACTAAGCGTAAATTAAAAGTTACTCTTCAACGTACTGACTGTAATGATGCAGATAGATTATCTGAATTAACTGCTTTTTATGCTACTACACCTAATGTAGTATCTGGAACTATTCTTAAATTAAGTGGTTCAGTGGGTTGCGAAGATACATATACAATAGAACAATGGTCTAATGGTTGTCTTACCGATGATTGTTTGGCTACTGATTCTGGTGATTACACAAATCTTGGTTCATTTGACGGTCAAGTTTGGACTGTTGTTCCTGAAGTTGTATCTGTTAACCCAACTAGAAAATGTGGTTTTACTATTCAGGCTGAAGTACCTGAAACAGTTTTTGGAGATTGTTCTTTTGATCCACAAGATTTTTATGAAAATGAACCACCTCATTTGGAAGCTATTTGGGAGCTTAATTATCCTGATACTTGTAAGTTAGGTTCTCTGCCTGTTATTAAAAATGTAGAAGAGCAACTGTATCGTAGGCAAAGTGGTGAGTGGGTTATTCGTAAGTTGATTGAGTGGAGTGCATACCATTGGGCAAGTTCTTGGAACGTTAACCCTAGATTTAGAGAAGCACTGGGTCAAGAAGTTCTTTCACAAGTGGATAGAAATGCTTTTTATAAAGTGTATTATACTAAATTTGTTGAAAGCAGAGCTGGTGTAAATACTTTCGCAGAGCAACCAAGAATATTCGAACCTTTGGTAATTTTTAAAGAAACTGATGCAGCTTCTGGTACATTTGAAAAAATGTTTGCTAAAGCAATTTCCTCAACAAATATTGTTTTGAATAAAAGAGAGGGCGTAATCAATTGGTAATATAATTAAATTAAAAAAAGAGGATAGTAAGTAGATAATACCTACTATCCTTTTTCTATTATGACTATACTAAACGTTGATATAACTGGAACTGATTGTAGAAGTCTTGTCATTAGAGACACTTCTATATATAACGAAGGATCTGATATATTTAATGCTATATTAGAAATAAAACCTCCTGGAGCAGATTGTTTTGTATTTTTTGATGTAAGGCCAGGATTTACCAAAATTGTTAATTGTGTTTCACTGGGTATTTGTTGCAGTACTTCTTCAGAAAAATATAATGATCTTCCTGATGGTAACTACGAAATAAAATACTCAGTTGCTCCAAATGAAAAATTAATGGTTGAATTTAACCATTTTCGTAATTGCACTCAATTTAAAAAGTACTTAAATGAAAATTGTAAGTTGTGGAAAGAAAGATGTGTAACTACAAAAAAAGAATTTAATAAGAAATTAGAAGACTTATATAAAATAAAAGAACTTTTATACGCTGCTAAATATGCAGCAGAAGAGTGTTTAGACGTTAAAGATGCATTGGAGAAATACGAAGATGTCAATATTAAATTAAATCAACATGGACAAGGCTGCTATTCTTGCTAAATTAAAATGTAAAATTGTTTCTATACTTACAGACGAAAAAATAGAAAATGATTACATGATAACTTGTGCAAGTTTTGAAGATAGAGATTTAAAAATAAAAGAGTATAGCCTTTTAATTAATTTATTGGAAAATAGTGATTATATTAATTACGAAGATGCTTGTGAAATAACTAAAGGATGTGATTTTTCCAAAATAAAAGAACTAAATAATGCCTATTAATAAAAGAGAAAAACAAAGGGATTGCATCACTTCATACACTAACTGTATTAAGTATGATGGGCCAGATATTCCTTGTATAGGCGTATATAATGGAGATTACATAAATCAAATCATTTGTGTTATAGTTGATAAGATATGTCAATTAACAACTCCAATGGACATATCTTCTATCTCTACTCAATGTCTTTTAGACCAATTTAATATACAAGAACCCGGCAATAAGAACATTGCTACTTACTTACAGTTATTAATTGATAATGATTGTTCTTTAAAAGAACTTATTGACGGAATCAATAAAAGAATTGATGATTTAAATGATACCAATTTAGCTCTGGATTTAAAATGTTTAAGTGTAGCGGATGCTTTTGGTAATGTCACTTATACCGTGCAATCAATATTGCAAGTATTAATAAATGAAACTTGCACACATAAATTGCAATTGAGTAGCATTGGAGGAACAATAATTAGCTTACAAAGTCAAATAGACGCTATTCCAATATATACAGAGCCAGTATTAAGCTCTTGTGTATATACAGCACAGCCTTTATCACAAGCAGTAAACTTATTAGCTACCAATTATTGCACTTATAAAAACAAAGTAGGTTCTTTAGTACAAATAGATACAGCAATAGGTAGACAATGCTCTAATCTTAATGTTTCTTTTATAGGAGACGCTAACTTTATTCAAGCTCCTACTACATTAGCAGATAGTGATAATAATCAGTGGATTGCAATATGCAGTGCTTTAAATAGACTAACAGCTTTAGAAGCTTGTGCTTGTAAAGTTAAATGTGAAGATATTAAAATTGGATTTGAAGTAGCCATTAACGAAGATGGTACAGGAATTACACTTCATTACACATCTGTTATGGGTACATTTATTCCAACAGGTTTTGTTGACACACTGTCTACTTTAACTATCAACGATGAATTTGGTCATGAAAGAGTTTACACAGGATTAAACGTAGTTCAAAATGGATTTAGCCCTGAATTGGATATAACTCCATTTAATACTACTAAGCCATTAACATTATGTTTAAAAGTTACTATGGCTGGGCCGGGGCTGACTTGTGTTATATGTGAATGCAGAACTTATTTTACTAACGATCCTTCTTGCCCTGTTTGTAAAGTATGCGTAGGCAGCGGAACTGGAGAAGTAGTAATAGTATATTCAGTTAACACAATAAATAATGTATTAGTATGACAACAAATATCCAAACAATAACAATAAAACCAGGAGAATGTGTTTATTTACCAAAAGACGTAGAGTTACTATCTATTACAAATAGTGGTGGTCTTGATATAAATTCTGATTGCTTGGATTTTAATGTTCCAGCACCTGTTTGTGCAAGTTTTCATTTTTCTTTGGATGATGCAGATGTAAATTTTTATGACCCTACAGATGGAGCTAGAATTGATTCTGTTATTATTAGTGGAGTTTCTTTTCCTATAGATTTTTTAATGTCACCTTCTGCTTCAATATTAGTTTTTCCACCACCAGGATTTATGAATGTAGCTGGAATAACAAATAGCTTTTTAACATCCACTGCTAATAACTCTAGTCGTCAATATGTAATTAGCTTAAGAATGCCTTCAGGTTATGTAGATAAGATAGAATTAAAACTTACATTTATCACAGGAAAATGGCCTAATGGTCTCTATGTTAAACCACAAATAGACGCTTGCCCTTAAATAAATTATTATGCCTTCATGTGTAGTTACAGTAACAGGAACAACAGGTAGTGTAGAAATTCGCTACATTTTAACAGGTACAGCTCATGTAATGACTGGTATTTTTGGAGAGACCCTTTATATTAATGATGCTGCTACAGAAATCACATATACAAATATATCTGGTAATGCAGCAGCAAGTTCTGCTTGTGTCACAATAACCAATTTACCTTCCGCTTGTTATATAGTGGATTGGAGTTTATTATTTCTTGACGCTATTAATGGCGTTTATGGATATTTAAACAATACTAATTATACATTTACAGGTGTTATAATTAATAATGTGCTGTCGGCTATAGCACCAATTAATTATAATACTTTGACACCTAACACTCTAGCAAACGCTATTAACAATCTTAACAATTACAGATTAAAAGCTACGGCAGTAAGATCTATTATTAGTACTAACTTTAATGAGTATTTTTTAGTTTTAAAAACTATAGGTTCTTTTATTCCAGAAGTTAAAATAAACAACCCAAGTGGTAACCACACTCTTTACTTAAAAGGTGTTGTTTCAGGCAGTTGTTTACCTGTTGGTTATACAGCCATAGATATTTGTAATCCAATTCTCCCTTAAAATAATATAATATGTGTGTTAATACAAATCCTTGCAATAAATGTGGATGTGATCAATGTGATAATCTATGCACTTGTAATCTTCCTGACTATTCTATAATGGGATGTGACAATGAACTTCCATTTGGCTGTATACAGTTAAAAGAAAAAAGTGTAAATGGCACTAATATAGTTTTTACTTGTCTTGATTTTGAAACAAATGAAACTCTGTATGATCTTGTTGGAAAATTAGAATCTTGGAAATGTGATTATAACATTTATAAAGGAAAAGTACTTAGAGACAATTCTGATGCAACACCAGAGTATCTTTCAACAATGTTAACTGCTGGTACTGGTATTTTATTAAGTCCTATAACAGTTTCAGGAATTGAAAAAGTACAAGTGACTGCAACTGGAGCTGTATCAACTCCACCTGATGAAAAAGTTAAAATATCTGCAACAGATACAACTACAAGCTATTTATTTGATAAATTGTTAAGCACTCAATGCATTACTTTTTCAAAAGTAAATACAGGTTTTAACGAAAAAATACAAGCAACAATAGACTGGCAATGTGCTTTAAACTACTTAGTTGCTCTTCCTGGATTTTGCACATCTGTATTAAATTGTGTAGCTTCTTTATCTAATTGCAGTGAAATAACAGGTGTAACTGCAATAGGTATTACATCTACTTCATTATTTTATACTTGGGTTTCTGGTAGTAATAACACTACTTGGACTGTTTCTCTCTACACTGATGCAGGATTAACTGTACTAGTTCCAGGATCAACTCAAGCTAACCTTGTTGTACCTTTTGCTACATTCTCAGAATTATCCCCATCAACACCTTACTGGCTTAAAATACAAGCTTATTGTAACAATGGTGGGTCAGTAGCTTCTGTAACTTTTGGCTCTACAACTACGTCTCTTTCAGTAACTTCTGGATGCTCTTCTATAGTAGTTAATACACCAGTAATAGTTAATGACGTTGCAACAACTTCGTGGACAAGTGTAGAAACTACATTTAGAGTGTATTTAGATAATATCTTGATTACGTCACCTGCACAACCTCAAGTGGCTGCAAGTGTCTCTCTATTAAATTTAAATAAAGGTTATCATACTATTAGGGTAGAATCTTATCCTTGTGTTGGCGTACCTAAGTCGGATATTAAGAGTTTTTACATAAATTATCCTTAAAATTTGTTTTGTTTTGTTTTTCAGGGGTAGTATTTCTATACTGGCCCCTCTTTTGTTGTATATTTGCAGTATGAAATACACTATAACATTAAGCTCAACTCACCTTCCTTTATGGATTACTACAACTTTAGGAGGAATTATTAAGTAGTAAAATAATACAAATAAATTTGGTGGATATTAATTAAAAGTATACATTTGTTATGTAAAGCAAAATGCTTCTTAGACAGGAGTTAGTGCAAAAATATAATTAGTAATTAAAATAAATTTCATATCTTTACAGTGTAACAACTGTATTCTCAATCTCCTGTCTAAATTAGCCCTTTGTAGAAATACAAGGGGTTTTTTTTATTCGGGTTTTTTCCATCTTTTAGTCCTAGAGTCAATAAAAGATAGTTATTATAAACTCAGTAAGGAGTGGAAACTTGGCCTTACTGGTATAGGATACGTAAAATAGTTGCTCTGTGTTACCGTCACAACAATGCCCTGCAAGTAATTCTTGGGAAAAAGCGTATTCCTCCACATAAAACACAGACTTAATTCCCAAGAATTAATAAAGTCGAAACAGGGGTGTGGGAGTTTATAGGTTAACTTAAAGATTATGTTATTACTCTAATAATCTTTAACCCAAAGTGAAAACACTTGCAGGGATAAACGGAGTTATGTAAACAACAAAATAAATTATGATAAAAAAAGAAAATAAGTATGTAACTGTAATGTTTCCTTACCCAAGTGGAGCAAATCTTCACGTAGGACATTACTATAATTATTCTATTGTAGATAGTTATTGTAAAATACAAAAGTATTTAGGCTATGAAATATTTCAACCTTTTGGTTTTGACGCTTTTGGTCTTCCAACAGAAAATTACGCTAAAAAAGTAAATAGAGATCCAAAAGAAATAACTGAAGAAAATATAGTGGCTTTTTCAAAAGAAATGGAAAGAATGAATACTTCTTTTGAATATAAACTTTCAACACATTCTAAAGAATATCAAGAAAGAACTCAGTGGTTATTCAATAAACTATTAGATCATGGATTAGCTTATAAGGCTAATAGAGAACAAGATTATTGCATTTCATGTGAAACTGTTTTAGCTAAAGAACAAGTAAAAGATAAAAAATGTGAAAGATGCAATACTGAAGTAATTAAAAAAGAATTAAATCAGTGGTTTTTTAAAATTACAGATTACAAAGAAAGATTGATTAATGACCTTGACAAAGTAGATTACCCAGAAAAAACTAAAAAACAACAAATACATTGGCTACATAACTTAACTGATTGGTGTGTAAGTAGGCAAAGAAAATGGGGGTGTTCAATACCTGTAAATGGAGAAGAAGATACTTTAGATACATTTGTTGATAGTTCTTTTTATACTATTGAATATGATAAAAACAGACCTGTTGACTTGTATGTTGGAGGAAATGAACATGCTTGTATGCATCTCATATATGCTAGGTTTATAACTAAATTTTTATTTGATATAGGTTACATAGATTTTGATGAACCATTCCTTAAAGTAATACATCAAGGGATGATATTAGGAGAGGATGGTAATAAAATGAGTAAGTCACTTAATAATACAGTAAACCCCATAGATTACGATCCTCAAACATTAAGAATGTATTTGATGTTTATTAATCATTATTTTGAAGGTGGAAAATGGAAAGATGACGGGTATAAAGGATGTGAAAGATTTAAAAATAGAATATTTAAATGGTTAGAGTATAATGAGTTAGAAGCAGTAGAACTTGACTTAGAGCAATTTAAAAATACTATTGTAAATTACTTTGAAAGTTGGAAAGTAAATAAAGTAGTATCTGAATGGATGATATTTCTAAATAAGAACAAAAATATTAATATTTCTAATTTACAAAAAGAAGAACTCCTAACTTTTTTTAATGTTTGTTTTTAATTAGGCGATGTTAAATAAATTAGTTGTACATTTGTGTAAACAAAATAAGAATATGAATACTCACCAAAACAAAAATCGAAAACCCTCTGAAACAAGATCTTTTGGAGGTAAGATAAAAGACTTTGACTCCAAAAAAGAACAAAGGAGAGAGCAAAAGCACCTCAAAGCACATTTAAAAGGACATGACCAGTTCCAAGATGGTTTTATAATAGAAGTAAACCCAATAACAAATTTAAAACAAAAAGTACCAAACTTCATTAAGGTAAAAACAAAAACATTTTAAAACAAAATTATGAAAATAGATAATTGCTATCTCCAAAACGATCCTTCATGCACTTTAGGTGAAGTTCCTTATAAACAATCTCCAGCGTTTGTTGAGATATGTAGAGTGTTAGAAAATCAAGTAGATCAATTAAACGATGTACTTGGTACAACCATAATTATTCAAAACTGTTTAAGTGAGTTTCCTGGAGAAAAAGAAAAAGACAATCCAGTAATTGAATCTTCACCCTCCACAGTTATAAATAAGTTAGATAATCAATTAATTAAATTTCAAATAACTTTAAATAAGTTAAAGCAAGCAACAGAAAATATCAATAACCTTTTAAATTAAAAAAATGAAAACAACAGTAAAATTTTTGCAAGAAAACCCTTCCTACATTAAATGCAGTAGTGCAAGAATCTCAATGAGAATAGGTATAAAAGAAAGTACAATAAATAAATTTAAAAAAACAGCATTATTTAAAATAATGAGTAATCAATATCGTAACGGTTTGGCTATGTAATAAAAGAATTATTAAGGGGGTAATACCCCTTTTTTTTATAGAGCTATGTTGTAATGGATGCAAAATCGCCTTCTAAGCGATTAGTTTAGGTTCGAATCCTAATAGCTCTACTAATCTTAAATAAATAAAATGATAATTGACAAAGTAACACAGGCATTTATAGATAATCCTAAATTGATGGATACTAATTACATATCCAATCCTAAACTATCAAAAAGGTTTGGAGTTCCTATTGAAGATATTAAAGAGAGTAAGTATAAAGCCAGTAAACTAAATTCAGCTTTGGCTGCAATAGAAGATGTAACTTTTTATGACGATAAAATTACAGAGACTTATCAAGAACCACACATCACTTCAAAAACAGAAAATAACATAAAGATTAAGTCTAATAGACCACTCACACCCACTGAAATAAGTGAATTAGTAGGGGCTGATGGTATAAATACTAAAGTAGCAAGAGTATGGAATAAAAGTGCTAAAAATGGAACAGAGTGGGATTATAGCGTAGATCTCAGATATAATGTTCAGGATTTCTATAATGAAGGAGAACTCAAAGAAAAACTAAAAGAGCTGTTCCCTAATACTATAAAACCATTTGAACAAGGTAGTTCTAAAAATGTAGCAAAAACATCTATGGTTATTTATATTTCAGATGATCACATTGGTATGCTTCTTGAAAATGGTAAATACACAAAACACACTTATCAAGGTAGATTAAAAACTGTTTCAGAAAGCATTATAAGTCAATTTAAGGGAATTAATGAATTAGTCATTGTTTCTCTTGGAGATCAAATGAATGGGTGGAATGAACAAACAACAAGAGGGGGACACATAGTAAAATCCTCTTCTAATAAAGAGCAATTTGATGATTACGTATCCTCTCGTAAGATATTCTATGACGATATATTCAGTTCTAATATAGCCAATAAATATAAAATCGTAGAAGTTAACAATAGTAACCACACAGGTCTTGGATTTTCATATATGGCAAATGAATGGCTTAAATTGTATGTATCTCAAAAATTCCCTTTTGTAGAAATGAATAACTCTACAGATTTAATTACAGAAATAAATTTAGCTACTGAACATATTCTTTTTGCAATACATGGTAAAGATGAAAAACATCAAAAAAGTCCATTACCAGTTGTTATAGATTCAAAAACAGAAAGTTATTTAACTGATTATATATTAGAACAAGGAATAAATCCTAAAAAAGTAAATGTAAGTTTCATTAAGGCAGATCAACATAAATATGCAGAGACAGAAGCTAAATCATTTAGGTATGTTAGCATACCAAGTATAGCAGATGGGTCAGATTGGCAAACAGTAAATTTTGGTTCAAGTAAAGCAGGAGTAGTAATAGAATTATTTTGGTTGGAAATGCCTGAACCAATGAGACAAGTAATAAGATTTAAATAATTAGATTAACCTTAAAATAACTTGATATTAATTTGTCAAGTTATTTTAGTTTTTATTACAAAAAAAGATTATATTTTTATTATGGATGAAATACAACCAGAAAAATTAATTTTAAATATTAATGATAGAAAAGCAAAAAGATTTGGTAAGTCAAAATATACTGAACAACTTTTAACTAAATCATTTTTTGATAAATTTAGAAAGGCTTATCCAGAATATAAAAAGAAAGATGCTGAAATATTAAAAGATTGGGAAAGCATTTCATACGCTATGGCTTCATTGATAATTGAAGAACCTGATGGTATCCAATTAGGAAATAATATGGGAGAAATGAAACTTGGATTGTTAAGAGTACATAACGTAATAGATATAAAAGCAAGTGCAGAAGCAGGTAAACCCATAAAATACTTAAATTTCCACACAAATAATAAACCTGCAAAAATGATATGGAAAACAGAATTTGCACGTAGAGTGCATTTTTTCCTGTCTTACTTAGGATTTAGAGCAGTTAGAAAAATAAATAAAATGTGTAATGAAGGCATAAAACAAAATGGCAATCAATATAAAGATGTTAATAAACTTCACAAACCCATTAAATGACAAAAAGAGAAGCAATAAGTAATGTTAAAACAATCTTAAAAAAGATTAACGCTGATAATAGAGTAACCAATAAACAAATTGATACGATATTAAACAAACATGCTAATTGGTTAATGGAAAGAGAGTCTGAAACATTTAAGTTAGGGCGTAGAAGTAAAATTAATCAATCCTATAAATGTGCTACTGTAATTGATGTACCAAAAGTAGACCCTTGTTGTGGAATAACTACTAAGTGCGTAATTAAAAGGACAAAAGAAAAAATACCAGATTTATTTGAAGATAGTCTTGGTGTAATGATTAAAAGTGTAAGTTCAATAGATAATAGTACAGAATTAAATTCTTCTACAATATCTTCTTACCCTTCCAAAAAAGAAAGTCCTTGGATTCCAAAAACAGAAAAGTTTTATTTTTATCAAGGAGGTTATATTTATGGAGATCTTCCCAAACAAATAAACATATTAGCTGTATTCAAAGAAGAAGTAATTGATTGCAATAAATGTAAAAGATATTTGGATAAAGAGTGGATGATTTCTGAAAAGTTACAAGCTCAAGCAATTGAATTTGCAATAAAAGAAATGTCTATTTCAATACAAATAGTAAACCAAGAAAAGATAGATAAAAATGAAAACAAATGAATTTAGTTAATACAGAATATATTACATTAAAACAACTTCTTGATTCTATTAAAGGAGACTTTAAAAAATATTTTGAAGGTGGGATTATTGATGTCTCTGGACTCTATAAAATAATAAGTTATACAAATAGTATAGCAGGTATAAGAATAAATCCGATTGAGTGTAGTATTTTAGAAATAGAAAATGGCGTAGCAACTTTACCTGACAATTTAAAAAAAGTAAAGTCTATAGATATTATATCCAATTTCAAAGTACCTTCTTCATTACCTTTTTATCAAAATTGGACAGAGCAAGTATGTGAAAAACCAAAAGAAGGTGAACCTGTTTATACACCACTTGGTTGTATAAATGATTGCGGAGTTTGCTATTGGACAATACCTTATAAACAAAGCAAAGAACAATTTTTAGTATTTACTGAACACTCTACTCTTACTCCATCAATAGATCAATGCAATAAACACACTTACAAAATTAATAGAGACGAAAGTTTAATAGAATTTGGAGTAACTACAGGAAAAGCAATCATAACTTATTATATAGATATGGATGCCATAGGGCTAATACCGAAGCAACCTCAATTATATTTTTTTTACGAATGGAGTGTAAAAGTTAAAATACTACAGGATATATTTATGAATTCAGAGGATGACGTAGAAAGAAAATTACAATATGCAGAAAAACAAATGAATCTTACTTATGTAGATTTTGATAATTATATAAAAAGTGAATCAATTAGGCAATTAAATAAAAGATATAAAGAAGAGCAAGCAGCATTTTACAATAAATGGTTTATTCCATTTTACTAATGGCAGAAAAAGAAATTTCAAATATAAAAACAAGCACCTTTACTAAAAAACTAGTAAAAGATGTTCACTCTAACTTTAATGGGAGTGATACATGGAAACATGCCAGAAACACAATGGTGCATGGTATGGATGGGCAATTATTTACGTTATCCAATGAACAAAGTAATAAGTTATGCTATCAATTTGAGTCTACTCCTTTATCTCAAATACAGTTAAGGGATAATAGATTATTAATAATACAGCAAAATGGAGAGTTTGGCATATTAAATATAGTAAACTGTACCTATGAAAAATTGTTTAAAGTTGATTGCCCAGAATATAAGTTCACTTGTAAACCAATTATAGGTAGAAGCAGAATATTAAATAATGTAGAAGAGTATGTTGTGTTTGGAAATGAAGATATTGATATAGGAGAAATAAACCTATCTAATATACCTTATAAATATACTATCAATAAAGATACTAACTGTAAGGAAAAAATAATTGGCAATGAAATTGATTGTAAGCAATTATTTCAATTTAAAGAAACGACAATACCTTGCTTGGAAATAAAAAAAGGAAGAGGAAACTTACCTAATGGCACTTATTCTGTGGGTATATCTTATTTAGCAGGTGGAGATAAAATTGGAGACTATCAATCACTATCAACCCCTATACAAATATTTAATCAAAATAGAGGTGGAATTGATTTAACCATAAAAAATCTTGATCAAAACTACGAAGAATATCAAATTTTATTAATTGTTAATACAGCATTTAATGGACAGGAAAATTCAGCAGTTAATAACGAATCATACTACACTTACGGACCTTACTCGACTTCACAATCAAAAGTAACTATATCCGATATATCCAATATAAGGGAAACATTGGACAGAGTTATAATAGAAAATAGAATTCCAAGTAAAGTAGGTAATATAACTAGTAATAGCGAATACTTACTTTATTCAGATATACAATATTCAGAGCCACTTGACTATCAATTACAAGCAATGAATATTGAAGTGGAATATGTAATAAAACAAGTACCCTTAGAATATTATAAAAATAATTTTGATTTTGGGTACTTTGGAGATGAAAACTACTCTCCTGCAATTAGATGGATAACAAATAAAGGAGAAAAATCAAATAGGTATCATATACCAGGAAGAAAAAAAACAGGAAAAGATAGTAGTAATGCAAGTGGTGACGAAGTTTTTGAATTGGATAAAAATCTGAATATTTGTGATGCTCCAGAAAAAATTCAACAATGGCAAGTAAAAAACACTGCGGGTAATTTAATAAGAAAAGAAACCCTTCTTTGTGACGGCAAAATAATAGGAAAAGGAGAAATGGCGTACTTTGAAAGTACAGAACTTTATCCTAGTGATAAGTTACTATTTGGAGATGACGCTTGTACTCCAATTCGTTATCCTAAATTTCCTGATGAATGTATAGCAGAAAGATATACTAATGTAGATGGAGTGATACACATCAATTTAAAGTTGTGGCAATTTAAAAAAATTGAGCACCCTAAAAATAAAGATGGGGCATATAGAAAAGATATTGTTGGTTATGAAATATTAAGGCAAAGTAGAGAAGCAGGAAATAAATCTGTATTGGCCACAGGATATTTATCTAACATAAGAAGTATGTTGGATCAAAAAAGAGAAATACTCTACCAAAATTATCCGTTTAACGATCAATCACCAGATAGTTTTCATTCTTCCACCATTGTAAATAGTAAGAATAATAAAGAGCAAGGTTTTAATCCTTTATCAAAAGTTTATAAAGATAGATTTAGTTTTTATACAGCAGATGCTAATTACGGATTAAAAACAGGTTTAGGAGAAGAATTAAAAATATTAACAGAAGAAAAAGCTGAAGTTAAAGGTAGTTTTGAAGAAGTATACAGACATCCAAAAGCTACATTGATAACTAACTTTTCTTTGTATTTAGCTTCATTCTTAGGACTAATACAAGCCTATTTAGAATTAAATGGTAAAGTATGTAAAACAACTCAAAAAAAGAATCCTGAAGTCACTACAACAGTAACAACAACACCTCCTGCTACAACAACTACAACTGTAGTAGCTAAAACTACATTATTTGAAACATGTGATACTCTATGGAATAAATCCACAAGTAATACAGAAGATCTGTTAGCTTTAAAACCTAATAGAGTGTTAATGGGAATACTTCAAACAACTGCTAAAACGTTGGGTTTTACTTTACTTGCTTCTCAACATGCTCAAATATGGCTAGATATAATTCAAAAATTAGTAAAGCCCCGTAGCTATGCTTATCAACATAATAGTGTAGCTACATTTAATCAAAGTAAATGCATTAATAAAAGAAGATACGTAAAGGATTATCTATACATTCCAGATAATAATGTAGAACTTAATAATGGCACAATATTTAATAACTTTAAAGGAAATAAAACTATATACGTAGAGTTAAATAAAGAAGTTCCAGAAATTACATTTGAAGATAATAGCAATAGAACTGCAACAGAATTTGGAGTGTGCAATGACATTACAAATACAACATCTGGTTCAGCAGCAATGTACTACGCCATTTCAAAAATTTCAAATAGAAATCAATATGGGACACTTGATAGTGGACAATACGTTAAAACTCATTCTTGCCCAATAGTTGTAAGTGGAAGTGGATTTTACGAGTCTCCAGTAATAGCAGGAGGAGACTGTGTTATTGTACAAACATCTTTTCAAACTAGAAGGCAAGTATTTTCACAGAGTATTTCTAATTATAATAATGCAGATGACTTTATTTTTAACTATAAAAATTATCGTAACCTTGGTTACCCTCGATTCTACTATAATAATGAACCCTATGAATTAACAAATATAGTTAGCAAGGCTCCAAGTCAAGGAAAGTTACCAGCACAAAACCATAATTTAGATTGCAAAAAAAATAATAAAAATCTGTTTACTGTAACAGATGAATACATGTACACTTCAATTAATGGAGTAGTAAATCACATAGTTGAAGCAGATGCTAATCTTTGGTTTAGAGAAGAAACTACACATCCGCATTACTCTTCAGAAAATTCAAATTTATCATCCATATTTAGAAGTGACAGACTAGAATTTGCAGAAGAGTTTAAGTTGAGCCCTTCTTTTTTTAAATTGGAAACTAATCAAATATTTTCTCAACAACAATTGAAAATAGATGATTTATTCAGAGATAAAAATGCAGTAATTTATTCATTACCTGCTTTTAAAAATCAAAGAGTAAATAATTGGAAATCTTTTTTAAATAATAATTATTACTCTTTTGATAATCTACAATTTGGAAATCTTATTGGTGTTCACTCTGTTGATATGGACAGATTAATATTTTTGTTTGATAAAGCTTCTCCGTATTTATCAGTGGGTAGAAGTGAATTGCAATTGAATAATGACACAATTACAATAGGGGATGGAGGATTATTTGCAAGACAACCAAGAGAAATAATGCATACTGATGTAGCTTATGGAAGTACACAATCAAAATATGCTTTTTTATCAACTCCATCTGGGTACTACTACCCTTCTGCATCACAAGGAAGATTGTTTAGATTTTCAGAAAAATCTTTGGATGATGTGACTAAACAAGGTATACATTTTTGGAGTAAAGAGTTTATGCCTTTAAAGTTAAAGAAAGTCTTTCCAAATTATGCAGAAGAAGATAATATAGCATGTGGTGTAGGATATAGTATGGTATATGATAATTTTTACGAAACGATATATCTCTGTAAAAAAGACTACGTTCCTTTATTAGAAAGTATTATATATAACTCCATTAAAAAACAATTTGAATATCAAGGTAACCCAATATCACTAAATAACCCACTTTATTTTAAAAGTGCTTCTTGGACATTAAGTTATAGAGCACAAAATGAAGGATTTATTTCCTTTCATGATTGGCATCCAGATGGAGTAGTTCAATTGGAAGATCACTTTCTTACAATTAAAAATAATGCATTATGGAAACATAATGATAATTGTGGGTCTTACTGTAATTTCTACGGAAAAGATTATCCTTGGGAAGTTTCTCCAATTATTTCTTACGGTCAAGAAATAAACATATTAAATTCATTTGAATATCAATTAGAAGCTTATCACTACATAAATAATTGTTTGGATAAATATCACGTCTTAAAAGAAAACTTTGACAGAGCCATAGTATCAAATTCAGAACAAAATTCTGGAATGTTAAATCTCATAACAAAAACAGAAGTGAGAGACATTGACTTATATAATTACCCTAAAGTAGTAAATAACTTTACGACAGATGTTTTATGCATAAAAAAAGAAAACAGATATAGGTTTAATGGTTTTAACAATATAGTAAAAGATAGAGGAGAATTTTCTAATATGGATGCTTACATACTCAAAAATGACGATAACGGATACACAAGATCTTTATATACAATTAATATGGATTCCTCTAAAATATCAAAATTCAGACATTCTTACCACGAAATATGGTTGGCAAAAGAAGTTTCAGGTAGAACACAATTTATATTTAAATTTTTAAATTCAAAAATAACCAATTCAATTAGATAATTATGTACAAAAGGTATCAAGATGGTGGCCAAGCCCCACAAGATGAATCACAAATGATTCAAGCAATATTACAAGCAATACAACAGCTTTCCCCTGAAGGCCAACAAATGTTGATGCAACAGTTAATGGGTGAAGGACAAGCTCCAGAACAAGCTCCAGAAGAGCAGTACATACCTCCACAAGCAAGAAAAGGTGGGATGCAAAGATATATGTAATGAAAAAATATCAATTGAGTGACCCTAAACAGGCAGATCTTTTTGGATTGAATTTTAGCAAAAGAAAGAAAACTTTAGCTAATAAACCTATAGTTATACCTATAGGTGATAATACGTATGTAGCCCCTACTAAAAAAGCAGCAATAGCAGGAGCAACACTACCAAAAAAACAATTGGGTGGGATACCAACAAATCCAAATGGACTTTGGGAAGAAAATGGCCCTGTAATAATTCCTGGAAACAGGATAACCATGAAAGATAAAAAGGGAATGAATACATTACCCAATAGAGTAATGGCATTTCCAAATGTAGGTAAACCCAGAATGATGAATAAAGGAGAAGAACATTATTTTCCTGGAGCTACAAAAGTATTTGAACAACCTTTATACCAATTGGGTGGTTTGTGGAATACAAATAAACAAGGTTTTGTAGATAGTACACTTAATGCTAATAGAAATAAAAAAGAATTCGTAAAAAGGTTATATGAACAAAATCCTAAAACTTTAATGATACCTGGTGAAACTGACCCATCCACTCATCTCATGGCTTACGACCCTAACACAAAAAGAGTTTACCCTGAAATTGTAAATCGCAATGGTAAACTTGAACATTTAACAGGAGACGCAGCTTGGGATTATGCAGATAATACTAAAGAATATATAGAGTTTCCCACTACTGAACAAGCTGAATGGTTTGCCAATTCAAAAAATAAAACAAGTGGATATAAAATGGGTGTTGGAGTATTAGGTAATACAAATGTAAGTAAATTTGGAACTAAGCTTAAACTTCAATTGGGTGGTTCTTTTTATAATTCAAAAGAAGATAGAGAAGAATACCAACAAAAATTAAAAAACTTGTATGCAGATGGCAATATAATAGGTACATCAGCAATTCCTTATTTTAGAGCAGATAGAACAAAAATAAAAGATAATGGTGTTAATTTAACAAATGAAGAAAACACTTGTATTGATGGAGTATGTGGCTTAATGGAAAAATCAGGTAAAAAATGGAATGAAGGAAGATATTTAAGTAATACAAAATTATCTGATAATATTAAAGGTAAAGACGAAAATGAAAAGAAAGAAGATGGATATTGGGTAAATGATAATTTTAAAATTGGAGATATTGTTCAAGCTACAACTGATAAAGGTAAAGCTTATGATGCAAAAATTATAATGAATTCTTATGAAAAAGAAGGAGAAAAAAGATATAAGATTGTAGGTACTTCGGGAAAATCAACGTTTGAAGAAAGAGATTTATCTCAAAATGAACTTAAAGAATTAATTAAAAACAAAGAACGTTTAGTAACAAGACCAGGTTATTCTTTAGATAAAGAAGCTCTTGAACAAGAAAGAATATTTAATCCAGAAGCTAAAGAAGCAATATTTCGTAGAAATTCTATAAATAAATTTGAAACTGAAAACCCAAATCTTTGGGAATATAAAATAAGAGATGAATCAAAATTAGCAAAAAACCCACCAGAAGGTTTAAAAAAATATTTAGAGTTTGCAAATAATACACAAACAGGAAATAAGCTAGCTAAAATACTAAATACATCAACAGCAGAAGTTGACGATGAAATGTTGAATGTTGCTGGTGAATTATGGCAGGAATCTAAATTTAACACTTCAAAATCTTTAGAATCAATTTTTGAACGTATTTTTAAACCAAAAACTAAAAGTATCGGGCCAGGACAAATAAGATTTTCAACACTAGCTCCAGATCTTAAAAATACATTTAATATCAATAGTCCAAAGGATTTATATGATTACGATAAATTGCTACCATTAATGGTAGCAATGAATATTAGAAATAGGAAATACTTACAAAATAAAGGAGAAAATCTTTCAAAAGATTTAATAGGTATTCCTGGAGTTGATGCAGAACATATACGTGGAGGAATAGGTAGATGGACACCGTATATGTGGAATAGAGGTTCTATTAAAGACCCTAAAGAAAGATTAAGAAAAGAAGCTATAAAAGTTTTATCTCAAGCTCCAGTAGACGACGCACTTAGTCCTTTTCAATCTAAAAGTGAAAAACCAACTGAAAAAGATATAGAAGCATATATAAAAAAGAATTTAGTGGAAAATCAATTGTATAGAGCTAAAGGTTCTTATCCTCGTAAAGTAGAAGATTTTATTGAAAATAATATAGAAAGGACATCACAATTTTTTGATGCAATACATCCTTTACCAGATGTAATTGTAAAACCAAAAAAACAATTGGGTGGTATTATTCATGCTAAAGAATTAAATGGATATTTTAAAAGAAAGTAATGCAAAAATATAAAAAATACATTGATTCAGATGAATGGGAATTTGTTCCTTATCCTAAGAATATGCCTGTAATGCAGAAGGGTGGTAATAAGTCAAAAGACCCTAAAGAATTTGTAAAATGGTATGATGATGAAGCACAATACAAAAAAGCTTTACAAAATAGGAGTGATAGTAGTAATCTTTATAAAAAAACAAAAGATATAGAAAATCCTAAACATTATAATGGATTACCTCCTAGTTGGTATAATGTAGTAGATGGATTTAGAACAAATGCTTTTGCAAGAAGAAATAATATAGATTACGATTATGAATATTATAGAACAGGTAAATTTCCCGGTAAAATACAACCTATAGCAACTAAAGATTGGGGAGAAGGTATGGCATACCCTATTTATAGAAAACCAGTAGTAATACCAAAACTAAAAGAGCAACCAGAAAAAGTATTATCAAATAGACAAAGGATTGTAGCTAACCCTACTTTAAGTCAGCAAGTACCAATAGCAGGATTTACTGGAACAAACCCGCAACCATTACAAATACCAATTCAACAATCATTACCTCAAAGTAATACTCCAACAAGTGCAGTAGAACAAAAAGCATGGCATCATGCTGGAGCATTTGGCCCAGTTTGGACTCAGAATGGTCAACCATTAACTCCAGAAGATATAGAAAACTTAAAAATAAGAAAATTTAGTAAAGGAGGAATTGCTAAGACATCTCAACAATTAATGGATGGACTAAAGAAAAAATTAAAAGAAGGTACAATAACAACTTTGAAATCTCCTTCATTTGTTTTTCTAACTACCACACCCGTTTTTAAACACGGAGGATTAAAAAAATATCAAGATGCCGGATATGTATTTCCAAAACCACCACAAGATGGTTATATAGACCCTAATTTAGTCCCTCCAAAAGGAATAGCACCTGAAACATTAGAAGAAATGAAAAAAAGACAGGAAGCTCAAAGACAAAAAGAAATGGATGCCTATTTTAAGCGTTTAAATAGAGACCCTGTTACAGATGATTTAACAAAAGCCTACAATGAAAAACCAAAATATACAATGCAAAATCAATTTGGTTTTAACCCATTGGGTTCTTTATTAGGTAGTACTCTCTCTGGTATTGGACAAATGGTAGCTAATAATGCCGAGAAGACAAAACAAGGAAATAATAGGATTCAACAAAATGATCCTTACGTAGACGTAACTAATCAATATGGTTATTCACAAGGAGTAAATAAAGGATATTTTAAAAAGGGTGGAATGTTTACAGAAGAAGATGAAATAGACTTTTTTGAACTTTTTGATGAAGATATAAAACCAAAAGAAGAAACAAAAGAAAAAACAGACTCAAGTGAAGAAGAATATGCAGAAAGAATAAGAAAGAAAAAAGATAGATATAAGAAAGGTATGGATATTGTCAATGAAGATTATAGTTCTTCAAGACAATATAAAAATAATAAAGATGTAGAAGTTCGTAAAAGTCCTATCAATCAAACTTACAAAGGAAATGATATTTCAGAAATGTTTTATGACCCTATAGGTTTAAACTATAATAATAAAAGAGGATTTAAAAATACTCCTTTAGGAGGGCATAGTAATCACGGCCACTTTGCTTCACAAAATTCAGAAACAATGAGTAAAGCTAAAATTTTAGCAAAAAGCTTAGGGTTAAATGTAACAGAGGATGGAGAAGAAGATGCTAAAATTGATCCAGTACATAGTAAAAATAGTTATCACTACAAAAAATTAAATGGAAATGCAAGAGCAGCAATGGATATTACTGGGCAACCAAATAAAATAAAGCAATTCTTTCAAGAAATTCAGAATTTTAAAGAGGGTGGAACTTATGAAGTAACACCCATACAAGCAATGCAATTAAAGGCAATGGGATACAATATAAAAAATTTATAATGAGAATTCAAATAGTAACAAATCCTAATAGAGCAGAGAGAAATGTAATTAATATAAATAGGAGTAATGAACTTCCTAATGTTAGTACTACGTTAAAACCTGTTGATGAAGAAGTAGCGAATCTTGAAGCAGAGTTAGGTGAATTAGTTGTAAGCCCTGATTTAATGAATCTATATAGAGTTGGAGGAAAACGCCATAGTCAAGGTGGAACTAAATTAAACATTGAAGAAGATTCATTTATCTTTTCCAGAGACAACTCAATGGCTATACCTAAAAAACAACAAGAAGCTTTTGGATTTAAATTAGGAGGAAGTGCCAAAAAATATAATACACCAGCAAAATTAGTAGAGAGACAAATTAACATTGAAAACCACAATCAAATGTCAGGTATACTTAGTGATGTTAAAAATAGAGATGTAACAGCAAAGAATACAGCTAAGGAGATGCTACAAAAAAATCAAGAATATCTTGGTCAAATAGCGTTTTTACAAGAAGCTAAAAAAGAATTTAAACAGGGAACACCAAAGTTTTCTGAAGGAACTGAACCTATTTTTTCAGAAAACACTAAAACAAGCATAGATACATCTAAACAATATGCACAACTTGGAGGTAATAAATATGGAGTTGCTTTTGATGGGAAACGGCTTAATTACGTTTTTAACCGAAATGAATTAACACCACCTGCAACAATGCCATCAAATACTACTTCAACTAATTCAATTGACCTCAATGATCCAAAACAAGTAAGAGCAGCAATTCAAAAATTACCCTATGGTAATGTTCTTACTAACTTAATAAATAAAGTATGTGAGGAATGCACAGAAGAAGAGAAAAAAGTTATAGTAGAAGAAGCAAAAAAAGCTCCAAAAATAGTTACTCCTAATGTACCTCAAAAAAATCCAAGAGTTATACAACCTGTAGACAACTTTATACCAAATAAAGAAAGACAAAGAATTACAGGAGAATATACAGTTAAAAGACCCACTCCAATAGATAAATTTGCACCTCAAAGTATTTTAGAAGCAACAAATACTTCACCTAAAAAATTATCAGATATACAACAAGCAGAAATAGATAATCCTGGAAGTGAGTATACCAATCAAAAAGTTCCGTTTAATACGGGACAAATATTAAGTTTGTTTGGAAGTTTAGCAATAAATTCCACTCGTAAATATTTGTATCCAAATAGTTTACGAGATAGTTTTAAATCATTGGAATCTCAATTACTAAATCCAAATCTAGCATTACGACAAAATGCTGATAATTATTTGCAATTTCAAAGAATTGGAGCATTATCAGGTAATAATGCTATGGCTCAAAAAGCATTTACTGAAAGTATGGATAATGCTAATAAAATTAGAAGTCAATACGATAGCGGTAACGTAGAAATACAAAATGCTCAAAATGATTATAACAATAGAGGTTTTAATGCTGTAAATGCAAGAAACGTACAGAATAATAATAATTACAACGTATTGACAGATACTACAGTAGGTAGAATTAACGAACAAAAAATAAATGATTCCACAGAATATTTAAACAAATTTATAGGATACTACGGGCAAAATCAACAAATGCAACACGCATTAAGTACAATGCCGCAATATCCAATGAAAGATAAAAACGGAAATTATATTACTAATGCAGTAGGTAAAAGAATGTATAATACTGCTTATAGCCCTGATTGGATGGGTAATTTTAAATTTAATGGAGTGGATGGTTGGAATATGCCACAAAGTCAAAAACAAGGTATATTTGATGAAGAAATATCTAATTTGAGACAAGCAATAAATGGTACAACTGATGAAAAAGCACAATCAGTTCTGTATAATTCATTAATAAAATTACTAGTAAATAAAGAAACACCATATCGAAATAAATATGGAGGTTATATAAAAAGAAAATAATTTGCGGAGTTATTAATAATAAACTAAATTTACAAAATTGCCTAGTTACGTAGAAAAATATAATTACGATAAAGTACAACCGTTTCAGACTGATTACGCTGGAATATTAAAAGGGTTAGAAGTAAAAGAAGCTTATTGGAAACAAGGAGTACAAAGGGTTAAAACTGCTTACGAAAGTGCAGCAGGATTAGCTATATCTGGAGATATTGCAAAAAATAGACTTAAAACATTTATGGAAGGAGCAAATGAACAATTGAAAAAAGCTCTTTCAAATGATTTAAGTATGTATGACAATGCTGCTTCTGCAATTAGCATTTATGCTCCATTATATAAAGATGTTGAAATGATGGATAACCATAAAAACACAACTTATTATCAATCTGAATTTGCTAAAATTAATAGGGATAGAACTAAAAATGCAGGAAAAGACTACAATGAGTTAAGTGCTCAAGATGTAATGAACCATTACCAAGATTTTAAAAAAGGAATTGAAAATGGAGACGAGTCAAAAGATTATTTAGATAAGCAAGTAAGTTATACACCTTACTATGATGTTTCCAAAGAGAGTCTTGAATTACTAAAACAATGTAAACCAAATAAAGAAACAATAATGTTTTCTGGAGAAGATCCGTTAACATATGAAACAAAAACAAACAATTCTTTAACTGCTTCAAAAATAGCAGGATGCTTAGATCAACTATCAGATAAAGCAAAATACCAAATAGCTTTAAGAAAAAAAGTTCAATACCACAATAACCCAGAAGGGTTAGCTTTAGCTTGGAGAAATATAGGAGCAACAAATATAGAAGAGAAGACAGAAAGATTAACAAAAGCAAGATTACTGGCTAATGAAAATAAAATAGATCCAGTTAAGTTTAAATATTGGACTGAATTTGCAGCATCTTTGAGTGGGGAAATAGACAAATTACAAGAAGGATTAGGCGATATTAACAGAGGAGATTATTCTGATGTAAGTCAGAATATGAACAGATATGCCTATCAACTAGCTGTTATTTCTCATGCAAGGGAAATGGGTAATGAATTTGCAACACCTGATACTTCAAATGAATTTAGCTTAAATGAAGCAAATGCAATTATACAAAAACAAAATTTTCAAACTTTAAAAGATGCTAATGACTTTAAAAATGAAATCTTTATGAGTGATAAAGAACATGGGCAAAATAAAGAACTGGAAGAAATAAAAGTTGGTAATTCGTATAAAACAGAAGAATATAGAAGAACTGGATCTGTATCTACAGATCCTAATTCAGCTCCATTAGATGAAGGAATAGTATTAAAACAAAGTACTACAGAAGATAAAGAAGGAAATATATATGCTGCTCAATTAAATGCAGAAGTAGCTAGTGCAAGTAAATCAATAGTTGATGCAGGAAATACACTGTCTAATAAATTAAGCCCTGCAAAAATAGAAGATAGAGATGCAGGATTCTATACTGGAATAGGAGCTGATATAAATAAAGGATTTGATCCAAATATAGCAATAAATAGAGATCAACAAATTACTTATTTAGAGTCAGTAGTAAAAGCATATAACACTATAGAAAATGAAAATGAATTAATACGTCAAAAAAATAGAGTATTACCCAAGGATAAGCAAGTTGCAGAAATAGCAAACACTTACAGGACTAATACAGTAAATGCAATTAAAGACTATTTATCTGTAGTAGAAGAAAAATCCATTGAAATAGAAACTAAAAAGAAAATTATAGAGATAAATCAAGCTAGAGTAGATAAAGAAATTCCTTCTATAACAGAAGTAATGAGAGAAGTGGATAATAAAACAGTTAATTATGGAAGTCAAGTTGTTAAAGGAAACCAATTAAGAGAAGCACTTACAAATAGTAATGGTAAAAGTAATGATGGTTCTATATTTATTAAAAAAGAAATGACAAATGGGAGAACAGGTGTTATTGATACAAAGTATATAATCTTTAAAAATGGACAAGAAATCCCACAAATAGTAAATAATGGGGAAATTCATTCATCTAGACATCCCGTCTATAATTTATTAGGAGATGTACAAAGTAAATCTAGCGAAAGAATTAATGATATTAAAGAGTTAGAGAATAATATTTATGGCATAGCAATAATAGAAAGTAATAGAATATACAAAGAAAAATTTAGTAGTGATCCAAAGCTATATGATATATTAGTAGCAGATGCAATAAGAGCTACAAAATTTCAAGGAAGTGCAAAAGAATTCATAGAAGACGGTTATCAAGTAATGGGTTATACAAAATACAATGAAATTGTATTAAAAACTCCAGATAAAGTAATAAATGAAAGAGGAGAAGTAAATGAAAATAAATTAATTGCTGCTGGTGCAAGAATAATGAAATCTGAAGCAGGTAATTATATTGCTTATAAAAGTGATATAAATATAACTAATACAAATACAATTCCAGGATTAACAGATAACAAAGACTTATTGAACCTTAAACATGCATTTGAAGAAAGCCCTTTAACAGTTGGAAAAGAAACTGTGTTACGACAAATGAATGTACCAAGTGGAGATGGAATTAAAATTCCAGTAATGATAAAAGCTTTTAAAGATAGTAATGGTAGAGTGACATATTCGATTGAAGAAAAGAAAAATGGAGTATGGGATAATCCTATAGGAGAGTATGGAAATATTTTAACGTTTGAAAAAGCTTTAATTTTGTTAAATCAATTTAGAAATAAAATAATACAAAGAAAATAATGCCAGATATAAATGAATGGGACATATTTAAATCAGACATAGATAAAGATAATGCAGCTAATTCTTTCTTTAAGAATGCAACTGATGTAGCAATATTAAAACAGTATAAACCTTTTGATTTTGGAACATTTGATGAAGGAGAATATGCCCGCAATAAAAATGCAGAGCCATTGACAACTAGAGAAATGGCCAAGCTTACTTTACGAGAGTATAATCCAAAACAAGAACAAGACTTATTTGATCCTACATTATTTGTAAAAAAAGATTTTAATTCTTACTTTGATAATTTTGAAGAAAAAAAATACCTTAATGATAAATATGGTTATGACTTAACAAAAACAATCCAAGAGAATGAACAAATGTATTACGATGATTGGATGAAACAAAATGTACTTACAAGAGGTTTAAAAACAATTGGAACTATGGCTACTAACATAGTAGCTAAAGCAGGGTTAAAATTTGTTGAAGGATTGGGATATGTTGGTTCAGCTCTAAACCCCCTTAATATTTTTGGAGAAGATTATTTTTTAAAAGTGGCAGATAATGGCTTTTCCAATTACTTTAATAAAGTACAAGAAGGTATGAAGGACGACCCAATGTTCAGAACTTATAAATCTTCTGAATATGACAGTATGGGAGCATTTGAAAAAATGACTACTTCTGAATTTTGGGGGAGTGAAGCAGCAGATGGGTTTGCATTTATGCTATCCGCAATGATACCTGTTGCTGGAATATTTTCAAAGATTGGCAAAGGGTTGTCATTTGCTAAAAGAGCGCAAGTAGTTGGAGAACTAGGTACAGTAGCTGAAGAAGCGTCTGCTGCAATGAATATAGCCTCTGGTGGTAGAGTGTTAACAGGAAGATTAGGAAATGCTTCAAACGCTTTATTTGGCAGTAAAGAAATTGCTGCACCTATTCAATGGGCTTATTCAGTTGCTTCTGAATCATTTTTTGAAACAAAAGGAGTAGTGGACGCTTTAAATAAAAGAAGGAAAGATTTTACTGACCCTTTATTTAATTTATCTCAAGAAGAATTTGAAGAGTATAAAAATAATAAAGCTTCAAATACTTTTTTAGCAAATGCAGCATTGCTTTCTTTAACAAACATGTTTCAAACAAAGTTATTATTTAAAGCATTGGGAAAACAAGCTGCTCCATCAATAAGGGGTGCAGTAAATAACGCACAACAAGTTGTAGCTAAAAAAGAACTTAGTAAACTTCTTAATAATAGAGTAGTTCAAGGAGTAAAACTTGCGATAAAAGGTACGGTTATAGAAGGATACTTAGAAGAAAATCCTCAGTTGGCTATTGAAAGAATAAATTCGTCTAATGACAAAGAATACCTTCATTACAACCCTGATTCTTCTGCTTTATGGCAGTATTTTCAACAAATAGCTGGCCAAACAGAAAAAGCTTCCACACTATTTGGTGGAAGTGGAGATACAGAATTAGCTACAAGTATACTTCTTGGAGGAATAATGGGTGGAGGTATGGCAGTAGCACAAGCTAACTTACAAAAAAGAAAACTTGATAAAGAAGGAAATAAAATAAATAGTAATTGGTACTCTCTTAGTGGAGTAGGTTATGGAGAAATAAAAAATAAAAAGGATGCAGATGTATTTGGAATAGCAAAACTACAAAACAAATACAATACTTGGCAGGATGCAAATAAAACAGCAGAGTTAAAAACTGAATGGGATCAACTAAAAAAAGCTCCTGGAGATAATAAAGATAGATTAGATGCAATAGCGTTAGAATATACTGCTATGATGAAAGCCACTCAATCAAAGATTACTAAATTAAATGAACAAAATATATTAGCTGATTCGTTGGATAATGTCAGCCCAGCATTTGCTGATGTACTTAGAGAACAAACTTTTAAAGATTATTTTATATCTGGCAACAATGCTGGATTTGGACAAGGAATACTTTCTTCTTTAGAATCAGTAAAAAATACTCCTATATCTCAAGTAAGAGAATTTGGACTTGACCCTGAATCATTAAATGAAAAAATATATGACAGATATGTTAGTATATCTAAAAAAGTATTAAGTAATGAAGATTATAACCTTGATAAATTTCAAAGTAAAAGTGGTTTAATTACTTATGAAAGTTTAAATATATTAGCTGAAAATAGAAAAAATGAAGCTCTTCATCACGTTATTAATGAAGATATTTTTAATAATGCTGTAAAAAAACATAAAGATGAAATATTCACTGCAAGGTTTAAATCTGAAAATTCAGAAATAAATGTATTGCAAGATACATTACTAAAATTTGTAGAAGCATATGGAGATATTCATCAAGCAAAACAAAACATAGATAGTAAAACAATAACAGAGGATGGTAAAAAAAGAGAAGAAGACAGGCTTGTTAAAGCACAAAACAAATTGGATGCATTAATAAATGACCCACTAAATGAGTTTATTAATACTACAATTTTAAAAAATCCTTTATCTTCATACGAAGATGTAACTAAATTTATTTATGGAGATCTTAATAAAATATTTTTTGAAAGCAAATTAGCCTCTTTAAAAAGTGATCCTAATATATCTTCTGAGCAAAATGAAAAAAATATAAAAGCTCAAGCAGTATTAATACAAAATGAACTTTCAGATTTAGCACATAGTCTTTCTCAACAAATTAGAAATATATATAGTGTAACATCTCTTACTAATGCAGCTATTAATGCAAAATACTTAGCAAATCTCTTAAAAAATATGAATGCTGAAGAGTATTTAGAATATTTAAAAGAAAAAATAAGAATAGCAAAAACTACTACTCCAGAAATAACAACGGAAATAGAATCAGAAGTAAAAAGTGAAATAGAACAATTAAAAGAATTATTAAAACAAAAAGAAGAAGAATTAATTGCTCTTAATAAAGATGAAATATTAAAGAAACAAGAGGAATTAAATATAGAAAGAGGCTCTATTGATGATATTGAAAAAGAACGTATTATAGATATAGAAAAACAACAGAATGACATTAAAGAAACACTAAAAAAAATAGATTTACTTGAAAGTGAAATTGCAGAAATAAAAGCTAAAATACTTGCAAAAGAAGAAATTATAATTGATAAAGATCCAATATACTTTATTCGAGAAATAAAAGATGAAGATGGAGTAGTAACAGAATATGAAATAGCAAATGTTAAAACTAATCAAGGCGTTTCTGGTGAAATATACAGTAATAAAGATTTAGCTGAAGCAGCTTTAAAAAAGTTAGAGAAAAAAGATATTCCTGTAAAAATTGCACCACTCGTATACAAAAAAGATAAGGAAGTATGGCTTCTTGATAAAGTAGGAGATAACTATATATATTATCCAGAAGGAACTACTCAAGAAGATATTGACTCTTTAACACCAGCACCTTTAAAAACAATAATTCCTGAAGTTAGTAATGAAACAGCAGAAGCAATAGAAAATCATTTTTCCCCTACTAAACCTGTAGTGGGTGTATTTCAAGAAGTTGTGTTTAATGGTAAAAGCTATAGGAAATATGCAGATGGAAGAATATTTGAAATGCAGGATGAAGTAGAGTATAAAGCAGATTTAACAGTGGACTCACTAAGAAAATTAGATGCTTTATTTAATGGAGTTGTTATTGAAGATGAAGTGGAAGTTGAAATAAAAGATAGTGCAACTCCATATTTGACTCCAAACAAATCTGTTATTTCATTAGTAGAAGTAGTAAATAAAGTTGACGTAACAAAAAAAGTTATAATACCAGAAATAGGAGAAATAGATGCTATGCCTATTATAGCTTCTAAATATGACATTAAAATGAATGCATTAATGTTAATGCCTGGATTTGGGTCATTCATAAGTGAGAATTCATTTCAATTAGTTATTCAAAAAGGAGATTTTTCAGAAGAATCACAAAGAAAAAATAGATTTACAGATAAAGTAAATGCTGGTATAGATGCAGGAGTAGTACAGGAAGGCCACGTAATTGCTTTAGTGGATAGTGATGGAAAATATGTTAAGATTAAAGTTGATGAAAAAATTACACAGGATGACACAGGTGATGTTGTCATGTTTAATATAGATAAAAATATATTTTTAAGTCATTTAAGTAAAAGTGCTGGCATTTATAAAGATAAGATTGATCCAGCAATGAGTGAGGAAGAGATAATATTAAATGTTTATGGCATTGTTGATAATAAAGTAAAACAATTAGAAGAAGCTATTGAATTAATAGATAGAGATAAAACAGGTGCTACTAAAATACCTATTTACTTTATGGAATCCAGTAGAGGGAAACAGCCTTATGGAAATCAATATATATTGGTAAATAGTGTAATTGCAAAACCAAAATTAACCTTTATAACAAAGAAAACTTATGACAACAAAGTAAACTTTAATGGAGAATTTTTTAGTGTGGGTTCATTTATAGTACAAATACATGGTAAAGAACATATTAAAGTTATTCCAGCAACAATAGGAGATAATGAAAATGAAGTAGTAAAAAACAGCGTAAAAAACATATTTGATTTAGATTACTCAAAACTGAGCGATGCTCAAAAAGAGTTAGTATTAAAGTTTATTTCTAAATATTTATTTATAAAATCACTGCCTCCTCTTCCAAAAAGTAAAAAACTTTTATTTGAACCCACTAAAAACAAAAATAGTCCTTACGTAATAAAAGTAAGTAATGGAAAATTAACTTTATTTAAAGTGAGTGGAACAGAAGAAATATCTTTTGATCCAATGGATTTAACACTATCTTTACCGTTTGTGGATTTAGATAAGAATACTAAATTAAAAATACTGAATGACAAATTTGAAGAGGTTGAAATAAATGCTACAGAGTATTTATTAAATAATTTAAAAACAAATTACAAACCATTAATAGATAAAGATAATAATTTAAGAAGTTTACCACTCACTCCTTATTTTACTTTTTCTTATAGTAAAGAAAACCCAATTACTGATGTTCAAACTACAAGTGAAGTGGGATCATTGAATGATGAATTAACTAATGCTGAAAATAGGTATGAAGAAATGCAATCAAGGCATAAGAATGAAATTGAAGAATATAATAAGAAAAACAACACTGACTTTTTAAATAGAGATGAAATATTATATGGTAGAAATGAATACTCTGATTTTGAAAGAACAAAAGAAATACTTGAAATAGCAAATAGGCAAAAAGCAGAAGAAGAAAAATCAAGAGGAGAAGTTTTAAGTGTTATAGACAAATTCTCAACTGTAAATGCTCCGCAACTCACTAATGAAGAAAAATCAAAAAGAAAAGAGATTTTTGAAAAATTAAAAACTATTTGGAATAGAATATCATCTAAAGACAGTAATAATCGGGCTGATTTAGATGAAGGATTTGCAGTTGATTTTACAGCAGCATCGGAAGCTGGGGGTGTTAATATCCCTGCTCATGGAATGGGTAAATCCAGTTTAGCTTCGGCATTAAAAGATTTATTTGAATTAATGAATAATGGCATTAATCCAAAAAGAGGACATGGAGGATTAGATGTAGCACCATTAACAGCACCTGAAGTGTCTGCTCAAACAACAGGAGGAGGACACGCTTATAGAGATGGTGCATTTATATTACTTGGGACAGATGGGATGATTACAAATATTAATGATATTAGAGGTATATTAGTAAATGATGGTTTACTAAACTCTAATCCAGAAATAATTGATTTATTAAGACAATCCTTTCCAAATTTAGAAATACAATCTTATAGTAATGCTGCCAAAGCAGTAGAATCCCTATTAGATAAACAACCCCAACCCCAAAAGGAAGTTGATGCACCTATTCCTGTGAGTGATTTAGAAATTGAAATAGCTAAAATAGAAAAAAGAAGACAGGAAGAATTAATTATATCACTTGGTATAATTCAAATGGATAAAATAAAAGGGTGGTATTCTTCTCATCTTGTAAATACTCAATTGGTTGGAGATAAAAATAAAGAAGAAGCTTTAAAAAAAGTATTACTATCTATTATAAAAAGAGTAGAAAATAAGGAAAAACTTGGACAACAAAGTAAGATATTTGATAGTGAAATTCAAGCATACGAAAACATTAAATTAATAAATGCTAGATATAATGCAGCGTTAGCAGTATTAAAATCAGAACCCCAAAAGGTATCAAATTCTTTATTAAATGAAATACACGAATTAACAAGTAAATCATCAATAGATATAGGACTAATAGAATTTGGAATACAGAGTTTAGAAGGTGCATATGGCCCTGTTAAATCAGTAAAAAAAGTAAGTGACTACAATAGAATTGTAAAAGAAATAAATGAATTGAATGATCTTATTCAATGTAAATAAGTGAAGTTTTTCTAATAAAAATCTGTACTCAGTAAAAAATAAAAGATGCCATTATCAAAGTGTTTAGAAAAAATAGATTTCGTAACAAAAGAAAATAAAGAACAATTACTTAAAAATGCAGAGGCATTAAGGAGTAAAGGTATGTCACTTGAAGAAGCTGAAGCCACAGTTAAAAATACTTTTGTAAATGCAGAAAGTAAAAGATTAAATGCAGAATTAAATAAATTAAAAAAAGGCTTGAGTATTCCTCAAAATACTTTTACACCTATAGTATTACCTGATTTTACTGAAATAAATAAAAAATACCTTTCACCAACTACAATTAATATTGTAGCTGAGATAGAAAAAGTAAAAGAAAAATTAAAAATATTAAATTCAAACATTTTAATAGTAAATCCTAATAATTCAAATGAATATATTGATTCTTTTGGAAAAATATATGATAGAGTTAGTACGTTAATTAAAAAGACTGGAGTTTTTAAAAAAGGAGATGCTGATAGAGGAACTATAATTGATAGTTTATTAAGAGATTTTATTTCAAATAATATAATTTCAGAAAAAGATTTAATAGAAAAATATAACAAAATAGATAAAGGAGAATCTTTACCTTTTACAGGAGATATGCTATCCGATTTGTTTATGATTTTTAGTGAAATCAAAAAAACTACAAATAATTTAGAATTAATATCTGATATACCTACGTTATGGGGTGTTATTAATGGTAAAAACGTAGCTGGAACTATTGATCTTCTTGCTATTGATAAAAATACAGGAAAAGTATTTATAATAGATTTAAAAACATCTACACAAAATAGAAGAAACGTATTAGGAACGTACTATGATTCATATAGAGAATCAGATAGTATACAGCAATCTGGATATGCAACACTATTAAAACAAAGAACAGATATTGATGCTGATATTACAGTATTGCCAATACAAGTATTTAAAAGTGGAAATGAATATGTTAAAGCAACAGCCAGTAAAGATAGGAATGACAACTATACTATGGCTGTAGATAGAAGAACTTTTGAAGAAAAAGCTATTGATGAAATACTACCTTCCTATGAAGATGATGCTCAATTTAGAATAGCAGATAATAATAGTTTTGTAGTGAATGAAGAATCCAGAATACTTGGAGAAGCTTGGTTCAATAAAAACTTTCCTCAAATACCAATAGAGTTAGTGCAAGAGTATATTACTATACAAAAAAGTAATGAAAAAGCAATTGGTATGTTTGCAGAAGGGTTAGTTAAGATTTCAAAATATGCTAATAAATCTACTTATTACCACGAAGCATTTCACGTTGCATTTAATTTATTTATTCCAGTGGAAGAACAAAATAACATACTGGATGAAGCTTCTAAACTATTTAATATAAGCAGAGGAACTACTCAATCCACTGATAAATTTTTAAATGAATTAGAACAGGAAAGTGAGTACTATAATTCTCAAAGCAATGATGTTAAGTTAGAAGAAAAATTAGCATTTGGTTTTGAAACTTTTAAAAAGAACAAAGAAAATGCAAATTTTCCAAGTAAAATTTTGGACTTTTTCAAAAATTTATTTGCTAAAATTCAATCATTTCTTTCTGGAAAAGAAAATATTAGAAATCTATATAATAAAATAGATAATGGTTATTTTTCCACTAAAAAAGTAATTACTACTGCTACTGGCGTAAATAGAATGTCTATATTCAACGAAAAAGGAAAAGAAGTATTAAATGCAGTGGAAGCAAATTATTTTAGTGATGAAGCAGATTATCACATATCAAAGTTACTTAGTACTAAAGAAGCAAAAGCTAAAAGCGTAACAATATATGGATTAAATGATCCAATTATAGCTAAAAAAATATATGAAAGTCTGGAAAGAACTTTTAATAGATTGTTAAACACTTATAAAAAAAGTGATAAAGAAAATAAAAATGCAGGAAAAGATGAAAAATATGATAAAGTAGAAATAATACTTAAAAACTTCAATGCATTTATAAAATTTCATTTAAATAACAGTAATTTAGATGTGAATATTAAAGATGCTGATGCATTAATAAATTCTATAGAGTACATTGAAAAAGAAGAAGAGGAAGAAGTTGATCTATATTCTTTACAGGAAGGAGGAGATAAAAAAAGCGTTTATCAATTTGCTTCAAAACCCATAAGAAATTTATTTAGGCTTTTACCTAACGCTACGTGGACAAAAGACGGTATTATTGAAACAGTGGATGAATTTGGATTTCATAAAATGGTAGATTCTGTTACTCTTTTAAACAGAGTAGCTTTACACATGGCTGGAGAAAGTAATGAAACTAAATTTTTTGAAAAATTGTTTTCCGAAGCAACCTATAAAAAAATACCAGAACTATTCTATTTAAAAGGATTAATGAAAATGCCTAGCTACATGCAAGGGGCAGTTAGAGTACCTAGTGAAGCTAATTTTGGATTGGAAAGTGCTAGCTTATACGCTGAAGTGTTCAGAACATTCAGTAGGCCAATAGTACCACTTAAAGTTACTAAAACAATAAGCATTAAAGTAGGAGAAGAAGAATTTACAAGATTTATATATATTGATGCAATTTCATCCTCTGAAAAAATAATACTTCAAGAATGGATTGATAATTTTACAGTAAATACAAAAGCAAATAAATACGTAGAAGTTAATGAACAAACATTTATTAAAAGGGTATTAAAAATACCTCTAATTAATAAATTAGATGTAAAAGAAAAAGACTTACTTGCTTTTTTTGATGTGATTGGAATAAAGTTATCTCAAGAAACAGTAGAAAATGAATGGGAAAATATTCGGGATAATGGTCTTTTACTTTATGATTTTTACACAGATACTCAAGAAGTTAATGGTGTATTACTAACAGTATTAAATGATCCTGCATACAATCAAAATCCATTAGGTTATATATACGATAAAGAAAACCCAATGGAAAACTTTGTAATAAGAAGGGTTATAAAAACTCTTCAAAAAGCAGAAGCAAAACACACTAAAATTATACAGCCTATTGCTTATAGAAATAGTGAAGGAGAACTACAAAGTATTATTTCTGATGCAAATAATTTAACAAAAAATGCTTATGAAATAAATAATTCAGAAAATCTAGATGATTTATATGAAAGACTTCCACAATTGGACAATGATCTTTTTAGAAATTCAAATATCAGAAAGCAATTATTTGATGAAAGTGGTCTTAGAGATACTGAATTTTCTATTGAAATACAAAATTATAATGGTATAAATGAAGAAATGACTGCAAAACTTGATGAAAGTGATATGTTAATAATGGATGTGGGTAATTTAACACAAAACAATATTATTCAAGGGCCAAGAACAGAAAGTAAAGCTACTTATTACGCATTAGCAATAGTGAATAATAAGTACCCAGATAGTTTACCCAATGGTTATTTATCTGCGGATTTAGAAAATATAGTAAACTTTTACGAACCTCATAAAGCATGGATGAAAAAAGAAAGTTCAAGTAATTGGGGAATGTTTGATTTTATGACAAAAGAAGAACACAGTGATTTTAATTTGGGTTCATTTAAAATAGCTTTGGAAAGATATGTTAATGTAGCCACTTCTCTTTTTGAAAAAAAAATTATAGATTTATTTGGTGACAATTCTTCTTTTGTTAAAAAAATATACATAGATGAACGTAATGAAACACCAAGAAAAATAGAAGATATTGATTATAGAAAAATATATAGAGATTTTATAATTAAAAATATGGTGCATGACATTGAATTCAATATCATGAATTCAGGTAATTTAGCTTATTACAAAGATTTTACAAAAAGAGTAGCTAGATTAGCTTCAACAGGAATTCCTGTTAATGGATTGGAATCTACAAAACAATTTCTTGAAAATTCTCAAATACAAACATTAGCTGAAATAGTAAATGTTAATAACATAGATGTTTCAAAAACATCAAAAACATCAGTTATACCAGATGTATTTTCAAATGAAAATATAGTAGATAATACTGTTAAAAATATAAATAAAGTTAATAACGTTTACGGAATAAAAAATAGTGTAGATAATAACGAAAAATTAAAAAAAGAAAGACTTTCTTTAAATGAAGCGAATAAAGCAGATGGACAAGCCTACATTAATATTGATGCATATAGACAATTCTTATTAAACACAGGAGGTAGGTGGAATAAATACATGGAAGCCACTTATGAATATGAAGGATTATTCTATAAAAAAGAAATTTTAAAGAGAAAACTTTCTGAAAAAGAAACAGATAGATTTTTAGAATTGGAAGGATTAATAAATAAAGATGATAGATATAATCTTACCATATTAAAATATCAATTAAGTGGTGGAATTGTAAATAGTGAAAGACCAGCCTATGATAAAATGTCTTTGGCTCCATTACTACCTTCTTTAATATATAGAAGTAAAGAATTACTAAAGGTAACGGATCAAAGTATAAAAAATGGTATTGCCTACGTAAAACATAGAAGTGCAACTAAATTACAATATACAGGAGATGTAAACTTACTTAGTGATATAAGTAAAAATATTACTGAAGTATATAGTGGAGATTTAAAAGAACAATTAAAAACAGATAATGATAAAGATAGTTTAGTTATAATAGGAAGCCAACTTAGAAAATTATTTTTTGTTACCTTTTTTGAAAATGGCAGTGCAAATTCTGAAATAGAATCTTTATATAAGAATTATAAGCAAGCTTTAAAAAATCTAATTGATATTAATAAAATAGAATTATTCAAAGAACTTGGTATCGAGTTGGAAGGTAATAATATAGTAGTTAAAAATCAAGCAGCATTCATAGAAAAATTGCAAAAAGAAGCGGATAATTTAGAAATGAATGTCAACGTAAAAGATTCGTTAAAGGTAGGTATGGATGGAAAATTAATAACTCCCTTTGAGTTTAGTGGAATTACTTCAGTAGTAAACGATTTACTTTTTGGACTCATAGATAAGACTCTTAGAGTTCAAAAAGTAAAAGGAGGACAATTTACATTACTATCAAATGCTTATTTTGATAAGCTTAATTTTTACGACTTAGAAAAGATTAATGAAAAACTATATGTAAAAGAAGCTGATGTTAGAGTAGGATTAGTTGGAGAGTATAAAAAACTATTGAATTTACAAGATGAAGATAATGATAATCAACCAATAGGTACATTAAAAAGACTTAACGAATTATTAAAAGATAGCAAGTTTATAAAAAAACATAAAAAGTCTTTAACAATAATAGCTTATAGAATACCAACACAAGAACAAAATTCTATGGAGATATTAACTATTAAAGAGTTTTTATCTCCAACAGTGGGGTGGACAATACAAGCTTATGACGAAATAACTTCTAAATCAGGTGCGGATTTTGACATTGATAAATTATTTGTTTTAATGCCTTCTTTAACAAGAAATGGTATTTATATTGATAAAGAAGCAAATAAAGAAATAGAAAAAAATAAAGAAGAATTAAAATCATTACTAAAATCGCTTAAAGGGAATAGTGCAGTTCGTAGTTCCATATATAAAAGTAGTGGAGATTTGTTGTCTACTATGTTTGGAGATATAGATATAGATAGTAACGCTATATATAATGAAATAGAACAACAATTGATTGAAACATTTAAAGAATTAAAAAGTCTTGATTTTTCTCAAAAACAAATGCTTGAAAATGAATTAAATGAATCAATGACAAGTATTTTAAAACATCCTTTACAATATGAAAGATTAACTAAACCAAACTCTTCTTCAAGAATTAAAGACATTGCAAGACAAAATGGTATTGAAATGGGATTTATTAAAGAAGAGGATCTTCCTGTTGGAGGAAAATTAAAGTTACCTCAAGGTATGTCTATATTGAATTACATTACAGGCAAGCTAAATATGCATAAAACTATGCAAGGAGCTCAAAGAGCTTTGGGTGTATATGCTGTGGGTAATGTAAGAACAGCAATCTTACAACAGGGTATTGTAGAAATGAATGTAAAAAAAGTATATGTTCCATTACTAACTCAAAAAGAATTTAATACTATTGTAAGTAATAATAAAATATCTTTGAGTGGATTATATGATGTGGAAGGGATAGCTCAATTAAATATTAATAATACACCGTTAACTAATAAAAACGAAATTAATTCAGAATTAGTTACAGAAGCAGTGGATAATCCTAGTAATCCAACATATTTTTTACTGGGTATTGAATATGAAAATTTAGGAGTAGTTCAGTATCTATTGACATTGAATGTGCCATTTGATAGAATTGTGGATATGTTGAATACTGGAATAATTAGGAGATATAATCTCTTAAAAAAGAGTAACCCATTTATTAAGTTTAATGACATAGCTAAATCATATGGTGTAACAGAAGAAGAAGAAATTAAAGGACTTCTGAATATTTCAAACTTTAGAATTACACCAGAAAATTTAAAACAGTTAAAGAAAGATCAATTTACAGATGTACGTAAAACTCAATTATATAAATTAATGAGTTTAAATATTTTAGCAACTTACTTACATTTTAATAATAAAGCTCAAAGTTTTAAAGACTTAACACAAAACTATAGTGATGACACAAAAAAAATCACAAATACTTTTCAAGCAAGAGCTAAAAGATTGATGGAAAAACAAATTGCTGATCTGGGTGTTGAAAAAAATGGAGTTCCACTATTTACAGCAGATTCAATTAATTACCTTTCAAAGGAAAGCGTAGTGTCTCTATTTAATAATAGCGAATTATCAATTAAGATTTCAAAAGCTATCCTGCCTTATTTTACAGATGAAGAAACCCTGAATTACTTTAGTGAAAAAGTTAAAAGTTTTGTCGGTACAAATTCTTTAAAAAGAACTTTAGCAAAAAGATTATTTCAAGAGTACATGCAATTTATAGTGGAAAATATGAATGTACCTTTTTCAAGCAAAGGAATTATTGCTAGAAGTGCATTTAAAGGAAATGCAATTCAAACATTTGCTGCTAAATTATATTTTATAAAAAATAATTATCCAAAATCTTTTGAAAGATTAACTAATACTTACTCTATATTAAACAATATAATAATAGAAAAGATAAAAAATGAAATGCCAGGAGAAGGTTTTAGCAGGACTGATAACTACGTTGTAAAATTAAATTTAGGAGGTGAAAATATAAAATCTCAAGAAAATACATATATTAAAGAATTAAATAGTTTACTATCTTTTAACGGTTTTACAGGAAGACCTTCAAATGAATTAAAAGATAAACAAAGTGAATTTACTAAGGATGTAAATGACCTCATTAAATCATTTACTTATTTAGCTTTTAAACAAGGAGGATTTTCACAAAATAGATTTAACATTACTTCACTACTGCCTCTATCAATATTAATTCCAGAATTTGAATTAGCATTTAAAAATTACCAACTTTTATCCAGTAATAAAAAATTAGGATTAGCCACTAATTTCTACTTAGAATTCTATAAATTTAACCCTCAATTTAGTGTTAATAGAGGAAAACAAGATAATGTAGGATTAAAAGATTACTATAATGGAATGGCTCAAGCAGTGATAAATGAAAAAGAAGTAACTTCTTTAAATGAAGTTAATCCTATAAAAATAGATATTAATAAACCAGAATTTAACAAATTACCTTTTAAATCTAGTATTCCTACATTTACATATGCAGGAATAGGTAGTAGAGAAACTCCAGCAAATGTTCTTTCTCAAATGACAGAACTTGCTAAAGAATTAGAGAGAAGATATACACTAAATACAGGAAAAACTTTTCCTGCCACTGAAAGTTATGATAAAAAGGTTTATGATGAAAGAAAAAAAGAATCTGAAAAATTAAGTAAACTACATGGTAATCAAGTTGGTTTAGATGAAGAAGGAGCAGATAGAGCTTTTTCTGCTGGTACAAGTAAAAAGAATTTATTTGGAGTAACAGGAGTAATAGGTAATAGAGAAATGAAAGTAATGGAAGAAATTCATCCAAATCCTTCAGCTTTAAAATCGGGGGGTAAAAAACTTATGGCTAGAAATACTAATCAAATATTTGGAGAAAATTTAGATACACCTGTTGATTTTGTTTTATTTTATGCTGAAGAAACTTCCAATCCATTAAGACCAAAAGGAGGCACAGGACAAGCTGTAGAAATGGCTAGAAGGAAAGGTATTCCTACAATTAATATGGCAAATCCTAATTGGAGAGAAGAATTAGATAAAGTTTTAAATACATCTAATAAAGTTTCTCAAAGAGAATATACACCTGAAAATATAACTTCTTTAAATGAAGTTAATCCTAAAGAAATTATTAATAGAGATAATAAATATAAATTTAAAGAAAATAATAAATTATTTAAAAATATAAGCTACTATTCTAGTGGATATTCTGGGAAGTATGCTAATAAATATTTTATTGTTGGAGACACTTCTCTTGGACAAAATTCAATAGGTAAAAATTATCCTTTTTTATTGATTAAAATTAATAATAATAAAAGGGCATCTGTTTTGGAAGAACAATTATTAACAGTAACTGGTGAAAATAATATTAGTATTATTAATAATAAAAATGAAATAAAAAAAATAATAGACGATATTAGAAATAATAGAATACTAGATGATATTCATTCTGATAGTGACTTTGGGTTTGATAATATGAAAGATTCAAATGATGGAATTGTAAAAATTATAAATAATAAAATTCCTAATACTATAGTTTTAAATACAGTAAATGAAGTTTCTAATACACAACCAAAAACAGAATTAAAAGTAATTAATAGAAATCCAGAAATAGTAAATAAATTAAAAGAATTTGAAAGTGTAACTGAATTATACAGATATAAGAATAAACTTTCAGAAGAACAAAAAGTTATTTATTCTCAAGATTTTATTAATAGAGAATTTGAAATTAATAATTTAAATGAAGTAATTAGTCCTAATGAAATATATTCTCAATTAGGTAATAAAACAAAATCTGAAAATATAAAAATTATTCCTTGGGGCGTTCTTAAAGAAGAAAAAAAAGTTTTTACAAATGATGGAATTGTTACTACAAGAATAGATACTCAAAACTTTATGCCAGGATCAAGTGCTCAACATTTCGGAAACCCTTTTACATCAAATAAAAAATTACGTTATTTAATACAAACAAATTCCACTAAAGAATCTGTTGAAAAATATATTAATTGGATAATAACAGGCGAAACAGGTGTATACTTTTTTGGAGAAAATGATGTAGACCCCGTAGATTTGGATATGCAAAGAGATTGGATAGTAAGTCAATTAAAATCAGGAAAATTAAAAGGCGAACCTTTATTATATTACAAAGAACTTGGTGAACCTTCTCACGCTACAGCATTAGATTATTTAATTAATAAATATGATTGGAATAATTTATTAAATTCTTCACAAACAAATATTGACTATATTCCTGTATATCAAGAAAGCAATAAAGAAATACCATATAGTTTTTATATAGATAATATTTCATATAGTAGAAATACAAATGAAGATGGAAGTAAATATTATGTAGCTGCTCCTTTTGGTAGTGTTAATTGGGAAAAAATAAAAGTAAGCAATGCTATAACTGAGGAACAATTTAATGAAGATTATTTAAAAAGTTTAAAAGTAGATGAAGAAAATAAACAGCTTAAATTAAAAAAACAAGTTGAAAAGCAAGCTGAAATAGATTATTGGGATAATACTGAAAATAATATAGTAGGTAAAATATTTTCTTTTGATGTAGGTGAAAATGAAAAAGGACTTTCGTATGAACATAAAATTTTAATTAAAAAATTACATTTATTAGAAAATGGTAATTATGAAATTATTGCTGATAACACCGTAAATGGTAAAACTTATCATATGATTACAGATTCAGACGGTTCTGTAATTTCTTATACTAGAAATGGTAAAACGTTTGATAAAGTAAGTTCTGATGAAATATTTTTTCTTGATGACGTAATTGTTATAAAAAAAGTTAAAAGTGATAAAAAACAAATTGACTACATTTCAAAATTACAAGATGTAGTTGTAGAATCTAGTAAAGACTACTTAATTCAAATACCAAATGAAGAACAAGAAGGTAGAGAAAAAGATTTTAATAATGAAAACTCAGAACATATTGGCTTTAGTATGGAAGCTTTAAAAAGTACTATTTTATCAATTCAAAAGTATAATCTTGACTTAAATAAAATTATTTATAAAATATCTGAAGGAAGTTTTGTATCTTTAACAGATTTCTTTAAAGAAATTGGAATTAATGTTGGATCACAAGATATAAACCCTTGTCAATGAATTGTAAAATAGATTATATAAGAGAAGCTTTAAAAGATGAAGCAAGTATTCTGGCTATGGAAAATAAACATAGAGAAATACTAAATGAAGTAATAAAACAAAACATATTTGAAGATAGAAATAACAAATTGTATTTCTACGCAGAAAAAGCAATGCAACAATATGCTTTTATGGAGTATATTAATAATAGAGAAGGTCAAATACTATTTGATAGGATGGGTATTTTAGAAATTAATGTGTTAAACGCAGTTAAACTAACTCCACTTAATACAGATAAGATAGAAATAAAAGAAAAAATATTACAAGACATATATAGATACGTAGATGTAAATATGTTTTATAATAAACAAGCAGCAGCTAAAATAGTTAAAGTAGTAAATAAATTATGGCCTAATGCAGTTAGATCTACAAACTATAAAAGTAGTGACGTAGATAAAATCATAATTAATAATTTATCAGAATTAGTAGAGATAGAGTTTGACAAGCAAAAAAATATTAAAAGAGATATTGATTATTATAATGGAGATGAAGCATTATATGAACAAGAAGAGAATTATAAAGAATTTTATACAGAAGTACCTAAAACAATTTGTTAATGGCTTGTAAGTTACCACAGTACATAGATGATAATACATCTATTGAAGAACAAGAAAGACTTTCTAAAGTGCATCTTGATATTTATGATAAAGCTAAATTCTCTGGTTTATTTACAGAGGGTGATGGCCTTACTGTAAAGAGTAATGAATTTATTAGTCCAGAACAAAATAAAAACATAGAAGATTTAAAAGCAATAGAACCTGCTTATGCTAATTACACAAATGAGCAGGTAAAATCTTTTATAGAAAGTAAGATACCTAATAGTAAGATTAAAGAAGTTGTTTTTCATATTAGTAAATCTAAAATTAAAAAATTTGATAAAAAATATTTAGGTAGTGAAACATCTGCTAATGATACTGTTTTAGGTTTTTTCTTTACAGATAACTTAAACGCTATTCAAGAAATAGCTAAAGATAAAGAAAAACAATTATTAGAAATGGGTGTTACTAAAGAAGTATTAGGTAAAGAAATAACAGTCAGTGTATTAAATATAAAAAATCCTATTTATTATAATGGTTTTACTCAAGGAATCTGGAATATTCTACCTGATTTTAATATAACAAAACAATTTAATAAAGATGCTGAAACTTCATTTTTAAGAAAGGGTGGTAATGATTATTTTAATAGATTAAAAAGAAATGGATCTAAAAAAGACTATATAGAAGTTAAAGAACTTATTGAAAAAAATCAACAAGACGGGGTAGTAGGCGCATTATCTGTTGACATGGATCAAGATGGTTATCCTGAAATTTTAGCCAGCTCTATTGTAGCATTTGAACCTGAACAAATAATAATACTAAACTCCCCAGAAACAATAGCAGAATTTAAAGCATTTGTTAATAAAAATAATAAACTAACACCAGAACAAAATAAAAACATTAATGATTTAAAAGAAATTGAGCCTTCCTATAAAGTTTTTCTAAATAGCGAAATACAATATGCTATTGAACAATTAATACCTGATAAAGATGTATTAACTCAAACAAAAGATTTTATAAACAGTTTAAAAACAAAATCTACTTTTTTCAATTATAAAAATGAAATTGACAATTTGGTTAATAATGTAGAAGATTTATTAAGTGATTATTTAATTTATTCTCATAATTCATTTTCTAAAGATTCTGAAAAATCAATGATTTTTGACAAAAGTGAAAAAATATTAATAAGTGCATTAGAAGATTTAGATAAGGAATTGCAAAGTAATTATAAAAAGGACATTTTAAAAGCCGCAAAAATAGCAATAGATGAAATAGAAAAAGTTAATTACTTAGAACAATCTGAAAAATCCATTGAAAAAAAGAATAGTATTTTAACAAAGTATATAGGTGTTAAAGAAAATAATAGTAGAATAGCACAAATCATAGCAAGTAATAACTACCTACAAAATAAAATGCAAGTTGATTTTGTAGCCAATAGCTATAGCTTAAACTCTCCAGAAACTTTTTCTAAAATAAGAAATATTATTAATAATAGAAATCAAATTAATACAGTTTCAAATTTTATACAAAGTATAAATACAGAATATCAAGGTGAAGTAACTAGATTAGTAGGAGATAAACTTGGTATTAATGCTTTAAGTAGTAAAAAAATTCAATATCAAAAAAATCAAACTAATTCTAATGAAGGGATAATAGCCTCTGAAAAAACCATCAGGGATTTAGCAGCTACAATGTCAGATAGAATAGGTATGCCTATTAGATTTGAAGCTGATAAAACTAAGAATTATAAAGGTAAAATAGAAAATGGTGTTGCTTATATTAATTTAGCTTATGCTACATTAGATACTGCTATACATGAAATACTAGGACATCCTATTATTAGAGCTATTAAATATAAAGAAAAAGGAGAAAAATATAAAAATGATTATTTAAGTAAGTTTTATTTAAATAATATGGAGTATCGAGATGAAACTGATATTGGAGGAAATTATACAAAGGAAAGTAAAATTATAACAGAAGAAGAATATAAAAAAGCATTTTTTCAATCAAAAGAATATTCACAATTATATCAAAACCTTCTTAAAGAACTTGAAACAGGTGTAGGTAAAGAAGTATTGGATAGGATTAAAAAAGATTATGTAAATAAAGAAAATATATATACTCAAAAAGGTCAAGAAGTCTATAAAAATAATGTTTTACACACTGCTTTTTTTAATGAACAAGATGCTAAAGAATACATAAAAGAAAATTCAAAGTATACATTAGAAGAACAACAAGAAGAAGCATTAGTAGAATTACTTGGTTTAATGACTGCTAATAAACTTGATAATGTAAAAGATGGTAAGTTAATATCTTTACTTAAAAGATTACTTAAAGAAATGAAAGCCTTTATTAGAAGTCTTTTAAATCAAAAAGAAGTAGAAATAGATAAGTTACCTGATAATATGACATTAGGACAACTTTCTGATTTATTAGCTTATAGTAATAGTAAACTTATACTTCCAGGATATGAAGTAGAATATACAACTCCTGATAATGTTAAACATAAAACTTATCAAGAAGCAAGTAATCATGTTAGTAAATTAGCTCAAGATGTTAAAGAGCTTGATTTAAATAACTTGAAATTACAAGATTACAAAAATGTAGATAGTTATATATATGGAGGTTGGAAATATTTTAAACAAAATGAAAAAGATTTTATAGAAGAACCAAGTTTTAAAGACCCAAACGATATTAATAGATATATATCTACATCAAATGTAACTAATGTAATTAAAGATGGTAAAATGTTATCCCAAGATTGGGAATATATAAAAGAACAATATACAAAATTTGCTAAAGATAATAATTATACTATTACTTATAAAATAAGAGAAAGTGAAGGTTCTTTTGATAGGTATATGGGTAAAAATAGTTCTATTTATGCAGTTAAATATTTTATAGAAAAAAATAAAGAATATGAACAATCAAAAGAAATAATAGAAGAATGGAAGAAAGTAAATAACATTCAATATAATCCAGAAGAAATATATAGTAGAGGACAAGAATTTGTTTCTATTGTAGGAGCTTATTCTAATTTTGATGTAAACCTTATGATGCAAAACCTATTACATCATATAGAAGATAATGAAAAAGCTGGGGGTAAATTTGCTATTTCAGCTATTACTAAACCTGTTGATAGAAAAATAGAACACTTAGAAGGGGGTGGAGGTAAGATTAAATTTAAAATTAATCCACAATCACAGGATATTCTTTGGGCTTCTAATCAAGATGTATATTCAGGAAGTGTTTGGGATGCTTCTGAAAAGGTAAATAAAGATAAAAAATCTGAATTACTTGGTGTTAGTTATACTAAATATCCTTCTTTAAATAGCATAAACACTGTTCAGTCTAATTTAGCTGCTGTAGTAGACAATTTAGCTCACCATCACAATGAGCTTGGTATTGTACTAACAGGTAATAATTTTAGACTTGAATATGATGAAGATATTCCTTATTCTACTAAAAAGATTATTGATGGTGTAAATAACATACTTGATCAAAAATATGGTAAGTTAGTTAAGCCTGAAATAAGAAAATCAAAAATAAATGATACAATATTAGATTTTTTATATGAAAGAAATGGTGAATATTTTTACAATGATAATAGTAATGATGAAATTAGTTTATCTAAAGAAAGATATGACCAATTAAAAAAAGAAAGTTATAATTCAATTCAACCAACTCAAACTAATGAAACTTTAAAAGAAAGTATTGATAGTGTTAAAAATAAAACTGTAAAATATAATGAAGGTAGTTTAAGTAAGAAAGAAGATTTTGAAATTATCTCTAATAATGAGTACGAAGAAGCGGTAAAAAAAGGTAAAAAAGGATTTGAATTAGGTACTGAAAGTTTTGGTTATTCTGAGACTTATAATTATAATGGATTCATCTATACTCAAATAGATAATGATGTTTCTAAAGAGATGTTTATTAATGAAGATGAATATCAAACAGGTGAAGTATATGGTAAAATTAAAATTAACTCTAAAGAATACACTTCTCAAGCATTAATAAATACTAAAATAGCAGCTTTAAAAGAAGTAGCTAAAAAATATCCTAGAAGTTTAATTAGAAGTGAAGTTAAACCTATAAAGGGAAAAAGTAACGGAAATTTTGGTTATAGTGAAGAAGAAATGCCTTTTCAAAAAATAAGTTCCGACTTATCTCAAGCTACAAAAGATAATTTAAAAAGTATACAGGATTTAACTAATGTAACTATAAATTACACTAATGAAGATAAAAGCTACTTTGATGGTAATACTAATAGTATTAATATTAACATGAATGAAGTAGATGAATTAGTTACTGCATCTGGCTTATCTAAAAACGAAGTATTAAATTTTGTAGTAAACCATGAAATTGGTCATGCTCAAACAGAATATGCTTTAGCAAATTCGGATATTACTGAATTTGAAAAACTTCTTAAAGAAATTATTAAAGTAAATGAAAATAATCCATTTGAAGACGTATTAAGAGGCGGATTTACTATTAATGGAAAACCCAGAGCATTTGCAAATGTAAGTGAATTAATAGCTGATTACTACAGTAATCCCTACCTTATTACTTGGTTGCAGAGTAATAAAAAAAATAATTTATTCCACAAACTATTATTATTAATTAAAAAAGCTTTAAATAGTATAGGAATAATAAAATCTACTCCTACGTTATATCAAGAACTCACAGCATTAATAGAATCTAAAAAAATACTAATTGAAAATACAAACAATTCTATTAACAGAGAAAATCCATATACTATTAGAAATGTTGTAGAAGCTGACATAAAAACTACAATCTTTGATGAATTTGAATTACTAATGAAAGTGGATAGCATTTCAAATGAATTTAGAGATAAATTGCCAGAAATGCTTTTGAATATAAAAAATATGAGGAAACTTTTATTTGATAAACAAAAGTTTTTACAAGATACATCCATTAAAAATAGTGTAACTATTTTAATAAAAGAATTAGAAAAAATAGAAGATAACCCAAATGATTTAATATCAATTGTAAAACAAATATTTAATATTTCATTTATATTTAAAAAACTCAAAGCCGAAGCTGTTAATGCACAAAAAATTACAAATGAAAGTTTAAAATTAAGAGTATTATATGAATTAAAAGAAATGGCTGAAGAACACGAACCTTTTTTAATATTACTTTCTAATATTAGACTATCTTTGGAAGCTACAGAAGATAATAATATTTCAATGCTTACTAATGCTATATCAAAAGATGAAAAACTTAAAAATACTAGAGTAGAAATAAATCTTACAAGAGTATTATCTGAACCAAGGAATATATCAAATGACATCAAATCAATATTCATGAGAAATTATGAGTCTATAGTTGAAAATATGATATATACGGACTTAGAATCAACAGCTACAGAAGCTAAATTAAGATTTGAACAAGAAATACTTGATAGAGAAAATGACTTACCCGCAGCAAATATAAAAAATCAAAGAGTTATAAAAGATAAAATAGCCTCTCTCAAAGAGAAGATAAAAAAATTACCTCTTAAAGAAAATAACAATGTAAAAGATTTAATAGCTCAAATTAATGGAGATATGTCTTTTTTAAATTTGTGGGTAGAAAGTAATACAATTAGCAGATCAACTCTTGTTCAAACACTATCTTCAAAAATAAAAGATAACGAACTCAGAACAAAAGAGTATATGCAACAATTTTTAAATCAAGCTCAAACTAAAAGAGATGCTTATTTAAAAGCAACAAATCAAACTAACATTGACACAGAAAAATTAAATGACCCATTCTTATATGAATTAACTGTGATTGATAGTGTAATTTATAATGAAGATACAAAAGAATTTGATGTAGTAAGTCATAAGCAACTTGGCTTAATAAATGAATATACAGATGAATATCAATACGAATTAAATCTTTTAAAGAAAAAAGAAACTGCATTACAAATATTAATTTCACAAGGTAAAGATTTAAAAAATGTTCTTGAATCTGTAAAAGAAGATAAAAGAAAATTCTATAAAGAAAGTGTACAGAATAGGTATATAAAACAAGTACAAGAAGGCTTTGAATTATTAGAAGAAATAATTGATGGTACAACTCTATCACAATACAGAGGTAACCTTTATCAAAAATTAGAAGAAGCTCAACAACAAAGAGATACTGACTCTAGTTTGGATTTGAAAAAGATACATACTGAAGCGGTTAAAGAGCTTCAAATACTAGTAAATGATATATCTGTAAGCCGTGGTAAAAAAGAAAGCTCTATAGAGTATAAAATGGCTATTCAAGCTCAAAAATACAGGGATATTATGGCTCCCTATAAAAAAAGTGTAATTTCATTAAATAATGAAAATTTTTATAGAGATCAATACGAATTAAAAAAAGCAAGTTTATTACTAGGAAGTATTTCTAAAGAAGACTATGATATTTGGGTAGAGGAAAATACAAGAATAGAAATATCAGAAGAATTCTACGATAAAAGAAAAATGCTATCTGAAACTTTGGAAGAGTTAAGAAAAGAATTAATAAAAAAAGGTGTTTTACAAGAGAAAAATGAAAAATTAAAAGATGGATATATTACTTTAAGAGATATTAATAAAAAGTATAGAGAATTTGATGGTGTAATTAATGGTAATAG
>Ga0163155_10000184_pt1 | contig 72569 bp, 78 predicted proteins | sample OliLakLV19SP4G1_FD_148611 | JGI IMG/M metagenome (GOLD analysis project Ga0163155, IMG submission 148611) | Freshwater microbial mat bacterial communities from Lake Vanda, McMurdo Dry Valleys, Antarctica - Oligotrophic Lake LV.19.SP4.G1 | ecosystem: Environmental > Aquatic > Freshwater > Lake >... | reverse complement strand
GGGTTGGAAATCACAAAATCTTGACTGATCGTGACCGACCCGAGTAGAAAACATCCACAGCACAGACGCGGCGGAATCGCCGGTCACGTTCCGCCGGAACCGCTGGTCATCTTCGCCGGAATACGCACTGGATACGCAGCTCTCGCGCCTCGGCGGGCCGAACTTCCACCAGCTCCCCATCAACGCGCCCAAGTGCCCGATTGCCAATCAGCTGCGCGACGGTCACATGCAGATGCAGGTGCCGAAAGGGCGCGTGGCCTATGAACCGGCCAGTCTCGACGCAGAGAATGCTCGCGCCAGCCAGGTGAAAGGAACGGTTCATTTTTCCGAAAAGATCAGCGGCGACAAGGGCCGCCTTCGGACCATACCCTTCGCCGATCACTACGGTCGGGCGCGCATGCTCTTTCGCAGCCAGTCCGGACTGGAGCAGGCCCACCTGGCCTCCGCATTGGTGTCCGAGCTGTCGAAGGTGGAAACCGAACACGTTCGCCTGGCGGTACTGGCACGGCTCCAGAATGTCGACGCGTTTGCTCAGCTGAAGGCGATCGCTGCTTGCAAGGTAACCCGTCTGATCCTCACCGCCGGCGGTATCACGCCGGACGATGGTGTGTTGATGCCTGACGAGACAGCTGCGTTCCTGGGACGGGCCATGTCCCGCGAATGGGCTCGGGAACCGCAGGTGCGGGCACAGGCGTGAACGGCCGCTGCAACGCGGTCAGGATCCGCATCTGGCGTCTTTCGCGACTGTCCTGTCCATCGATGCGCTGCGGGAGCGCGCCCGAAACCTCAGCATCGAGGCCAAGGCAGCATCAAGGCAGAGCTTGAAGGTCGCGATTCCCTCTTTCTATCTTCTGGGCAATGAGCTTGATGCGCGAGGACTGCAACAGGAGGCCATCGCACGCACGCACGCACGCACGCGGGCTGGGTTTCTCCGCGCTGCCGCGCCGTGGCCACCAGATTGAATCCACATGGGTTTTTGCCACAGCGCCGCAAACGAGGGCACTCCGACAGGGACCCTGCCTCATCTGGGAGGCGACAGAGGCGGCGACGGGCGAATCGCAACGAACCAGATCAGTACGAGCAGCGCCGCTTGGAGTGGGAGGCGTAGAACCAATAGCCAGTAGGGCACGCTGAACCGCTCCGGCTCTTGCAGCATGTATAGGTGCACTGGCGTCACGGCAACCGTCAGCAGAAATAGCCCCAGCCCAGCGGCGCGCCGCGTGCGCGTCCAGATCAATCCCGCCGCGCCGAGCAACTCCAGCGCGCCGCTGATCAGAACCGCGTAAAGCGGGAATGGGATGTACGGTGGCACCAGTCGCAGTTCCGTATCCGTTGCCAGGAAGTGCGCCGCGCCGCCGACCAGGAACCACAGGACAACGAAATAGAGTCCGATTCGCTGGCTCATCTTGCTGGAGTTGCCTGCATGTACTGCTCGCTGCCCATTTCAAACGCCGCTTTCCGGCCCATGGCCCCGCTGCGTAGAGCCGCTGAGGCTCGCAGGCGGTTCTTGGCTTGGGCAACGCGGCCGAGCGGCTTTGGCGGCCACAGAGCTTGGCGCCTAGGTGGTGCTGACGCGCTGGCACGCATCGGCATCGGCATCCTTCGTATGCTCCCAGCTCCGACGTCAAAGCGCCGCGCGCAGCCTCCCACCCGCTTGCCAGGTGGGACTCGGCCTCGTTGAAGCTGCGACCCGCATATCGGTCGTCTCTTGATGATCGCTGGCGAACGAGGCGTTCACGCTGCCATGCTCATGCTGCCGAGCGGCAGCAGGCGGTCGTACTCGCGCTTGACGACCTCGTAGCACTCGCAGGTGCGCGCCTCCAGTCCCTTGCGATCAAGGACCTCGATACGACCACGCGCGTAGCGGATCAGACCGGCCTGCTGCAGTTTCAGCGCGCTGCCCGTTACGCCCTCGCGACGTACCCCCAGCATGTTGGCGATCAGTTCCTGAGTCATCACGATCTCGCTGCCGGAGAGGCGATCGAGGTGAGCAAGCAGCCAGCGACATAGCTGCTGGTCGAGCGAGTGATGCCGATTACACACGGCGGTCTGCGCCATCTGCACAATCAGCGCTTGGGTGTATCGCAGCAGCAACCGCGCGGTCGCGCCGCCCCGATCAAACGCCTGCTTCATGGTCGGTCCCCGCAGGCGGTAGCTTTCGCCGGCGCTCTGAACCACAGCCCGATCAGGGCTCGTGTCGCCGCCCATGAGCAGCGAGACGCCCACGATGCCCTCATGCCCGACTACCGCGATCTCCGCCGAATGTCCGCTGCGAGTGACATGCAGCAGCGAGACGACGGCGGTTGTCGGAAAGTATACGTGCGACAGCGCGCAGCCCGACTCGCTCAGAACCTGCCCCAGCTCAAGGTAGACCGGATCCAGCGACAGCCCCCAGCCTTCCCATGCTGCTGTCGGCAGCGCGGCAAGCAGTCGATTGGCGGTGGGTTCGGCCAGGGCAGGAATCACGGAAGTCCTGGCACCGCTATGGGGAGACCGCGCGACTAAACATTCCATGCTGCTTCCCATCCTTGCTTGTGGCCTTGCTTCTGCTCGGTCGCCTCGCAGCAGGACTGGCTGGCCCGAGCGGCAGCGAGTGCCTGGTTTGCAACCTGTGTGACGCCGGCGATGGGCAGTGGTGCCGCGATGAGAATCGCGAGTGCCAGATTCGGATTGCGCATTGCAACGCCTCTTGCACGTTCTTCAAGATGTTCAATATGCCGTCGAACAACACCCAGGCACAGCGGCACGCACGGCGAACGTTCGTCAGAGCCGTCCGATACCAGGCTGCGCTTCCTGCCGAATGTGTGTAGGACGGGACCGACCCTTCCAGCCATCGAGGCAAGTCATGGGCCTGAACATCGGCAAGAATTGGCGACGCTGCCGCGGCTCAATCGTTGTCGACGATCGTGACCCTGATGCTGTTCGATGGCCGACTCGTGCGTGCGGACGAGGTGGAGTGCAGTTCCACTTCAAAATGCTCTACGCCTTCAAGTAACGCATCATCAATGATGGGAATGTAGAGGGTGCGTTGACTCTGACCACGCGCCAGGGTCGCAACGCCCTGCAGCGGACCCGCGTAGTCTTTGCCGGCAGTCGCTGTGCCGTTCCGGATCGTCCAGCCGATGCTGGCGCGTGAAGCACTGGAACCGATTCTGCGCAGCGTGAGGGCCGCGGTGCTCGTGCCTTCGCTCACATTGAATGAAGGCTTGTCGAAGCCCATGCGGACACTACCGAAGCTTTGCGCGGACCCGGCAACTGCGGCGGCCAGGCCTGCGGCGGCATCCTCCTTGGTGACAGGCGTCATCGCTGGCCGGTCCGCGGTGCCAAAGGTCTGGACAGCGGCCTCGGTCGCCCCACCGTCTGTCTGCCGCGCTGCCACTGCGCCGGAACTCAGCCGCATGGACTCGATGGCGGACTGGCCGAGCCAGGCAGCAATCGCCACCGTTGAGGTGACACCTAGCGCGAGCAGCGCGATGCGAGCGCTGCCCGCTCCGCGTCGCTTCGCCAAAGCCGGCGCAGCGGTCAGCACGGGTTCAGCGGCGACGGTCGCCAAGCCAGGCTTCGCCAAGCCGTTCTGAGCTGCCGGCTGGGGGCTGACCACGTCCAGCAGGCGACGGACGTCGGCAGGCCGATCCGCCCGTTGCCAGGCGAGTGCGCTACGCAGCAGATGCCAGCGTTCAGCGGACATGCCGTCCGGTCGCGCGGCTTGCAGATTTACGTTGCGTGCTGCGGTCGAGGCGCAGCGGGCGAAGGGATGGTGGCCGGTCAGCATTTCGTAGATCACGCAGCCCAGGCTGAAGATGTCGTCACGGGCATCCGGCGGAGCGCCGTTCAGAACCTCAGGGCTCGCATAGGCGCGCGTGGCGGCTGCAGGAAGAGGATCAGTGGCCGCCGAATCACCCGCACCGAAGTCGATCAGGCGAATGGATCCATCCCGCCCGATCATGATATTGCCCGGCTTGATGTCGCCGTGGGTCACACCGCGCCCATGCGCATGGGCGAGTCCGGCTATGCAGGCTGCGGCAATGGACTGCGCCAACTCGCGGCCCGCTCGTTCACTGCGCTTGCGCTGCAGCATGCGCTTCAGCGTTTCTCCTTCGAGCAATTCCATGGTGATGAACCAGACGCGATGCTCGCAGTCGAGGTCGAAGACACGCAGGATGCTCGGATGATCGAGCGTCGCGGTCCGCCTGAACTCCTGCTTCAGTCGAGTCACGGCGGTTGGCCGATGTTTCCACTGCGGCCTGACCATCTTGATCGCAATCGGGTGGCCCGCCCCGGAACCGCCGCTGCCCAGATCCTTCGCCTGGTAGATAATTCCCGTGCCACCGACGCCGATCACCGACTCCAGAATGTAGCGACTCTGGAACTGCGTGCCGACGGGCAGAGCTGTTTCGCCACTCTCGATTCCGGCCGACGGCTGAAGCTCATCCGTTCGATCTGCCAGGTCGACCGGATCAGCTGAACAATCAGGCCACGCTGACGGCCCGTTGTGATTCTGCAGGTACATGTTTCCTGCTCCGCGAAGGGTTACGACGGCTGCAACCTGAGGTTGCGCAGGATTGCTTACCCTCAGGGTCGACCAAGCGTAAGGCAGCCGCGCATCTCGGCGCTGTACGCTGCCGCACATAAGTCTGCCCGCAGCGGGCGTTCTCAGCGACCCGGAGCCGGCCCCGCTGTCAGTCCAGCAGCACCAGATGCCCATGGTCCTCGGCGGCCGCGATCTCTTCGATCGGCAGCGCAGCGGAACTCTGCCCACGCTCACCCCAGATGATGTCCACTGACCGGTTGCCGACGCGCTCGACCAGGCACGGGCCGATTGGAATGCTTTTCTTGCGTCCGGTGTCGGTCCGGTAGGAGACCGGGCCCGTAATGCGTGCGCGGTAGGTTGTCGTGTCCATGATCTGTCCCTCTGAACTTGCGGCAGCGTGAGATTTGGAGGGAAACCGCGCCGCGTCGACGTTTGCCGTTGTGCCGATTGAGCAGACCGGAGCATCCGGCCGGCACGCGAGCCCGTCTGTGCGCCGTCCAACGCAGCGCGGGCTTTTCCGGGTCTGTCAGGCCGGGGAGCTGCCGGTCGCGGTGGCGAATACGGGTTTGGTGCGCAGCTGCACCGCCGTCACCGGATACCCTATCCATGCCACCGATGGCGAAATCGGCTATGTCTCGGGCTTCCTTATCGACGACCAGACCTGGGCGATACGTTGCCTCGTCGTGGACACCAGCAACTGGTGGATCGGTCACAAGGTGCTGGTCGCGCTGGCGTTGTCATGCAGCGCCGAGCGGTGGCCCGCGGAGCACGCCTCAGAGCTGTGAACGGATCGGCCAGAGGACTTTCTCGAAGAATTTCTCGCGCAGCGGTCGGTCCTGCCACGCGGCGTAGGTGTAGCGCCGGCTCTTCAACAGATCCGCTTCGAAAACGGCGCTCATGCGCGTGGCGAAGTCCTGATTGTAGATGTTGAGGCTGGCTTCATCATTGAGCCGAAAGGAGCGAATGTCGAAGTTGGTCGAGCCGACCGACACCATCTCGCGGTCCACGACCAGCAGCTTCACGTGCATCATGGTCGGCTCGTACTCGTACATCACCACGTCGGCCTGGAGCAGCCTGCCCCAGGATGCTTTCGACGTGAGCCGCACCGTGTCCGAATCGATGTTGTCTCCCGGCACGATCACGCGGATGCTTACCCCGCGCCGCCGCGCATCCAGCAAGCCTTGAAGGATCAGTTCATCGGGTACGAAATACGATGCCGACAGATCGATACTGTGCTGCGCGGCCGCAATCGACATCAGGTACATCAGGTGCATGCTCTCGCTGCCACCCGCGGGTGAGGCCATGAACAGATGCGCATCCATGTCACCCACAGGCTCCAGCGGCGGAAAGTAGCCCGGCCCATTGAGCAGTTCGCCGGTGGTCTTGATCCAGTTGTCGTTGAACGCTGCCTGCATCTGCGCCACCGTCGGGCCTTCGACGCGGAAATGCGCCTCGCGCCAGTGGTCCGGGTCCTGCGCATTTCCGGTCCACTGGTCGGCGATGCCGACGCCGCCGGTGAAGCCGGTCTTGCCGTCGATCACCAGCAGCTTGCGGTGGGTGCGGTTGTTCATGCGCGAGAGGTTGTACCAGTGCAGCGGCCGGTACATTTCGATGCGGATGCCCGCGCCTTTCATTTCCTCGAGCAGGGCAGGCTCCATATTCATGCTGCCGAACCAGTCGATGACCATGCACACCTTGACACCGGCGCGGGCCCGTTCAGACAGCGCGTCCGCAAACTTCTGGCCGATCTCACCTGACCAATAGATGTAGGTCTCGAAGTTGATCGTCTTCTGGGCGCCATGGATGGCCTCGAGCATGGCGGGAAAGATCTCATCGCCGTTCTGGAAATCGACGACGCGGTTGCCGGGCAGCACCGACGGCCCCAGCAGCACCGACATCTCGCGACGGAACTGCGCGTCGGTGAGGGCATGCCTGTTCGTGACCTTGCGTTCCAGCTTCTTCTGGGGCGTGGCGAAATTCATCGCCAGCACTGCGGTCACCAGGGTCAGCAGGATCGTCCCAATGAGCGTCCAGATCTTGCTCTTGCGGCTCTTGAATCCGGTCATCGATGATTCTGCGGTGACCTATTCACAAGTATCGCCAAGTTAACTCTCATCGACCCCGAGACGTCCACCCTATTGCGATCAAGTTGTGCGATCAAGTTGTGCGATCAAGTTGGCACAGCCCCACCTCAAGGCGCAGAGGCCTGTCACAGGCGCCCAGTTCGGACGTCGGATCGGTGTCTGATGCGGGCCGTCGCGCGCCAGGGGCGCGTCGTGCAAATCTTACGCACCGGGTATAGGCTGCACTGAATCCTGAGAGGCACGATGAGCCGATCGATGACGCACCGGGGCCCGATCAATCGACGTCGGCGGACATTGCTCGGCGCGTTGCCGGGACTCGCGCTGGTGGGCCTGAACGCGCGCGCTGCCGCGCCGGGCGACCGGCCCGAAGTGCCGACTGTGGACCGCCTGACGCTGCACATCGTGGTCGACGCGCAGACGTTTGCTTTTGCCGAGCCGATCCGGCGGCCCGACCTGGTGGTCGAGCGCGCCGGCCCGCGCGGCAACGATACCGGCCCGCCCGACCGCACGCTGACGGCCGAGTTCGGCTTCGGCGTGCTTGCCGAATCGCGCCGCGGCGATGCGACACGGCGCGTGATCCGGCCCTACGTCGGCAGCCGCTTCGTGTTCGGGTCGGCCTGAAACACCCGTTCAGCCGGGATGACACAAGGCGCGCAACGACGTCGTGCTGCCGACAGCAAGATCGGGGGTTACGCAGGCGAAGCCGGAATTCTGGCGAACCTCTTGGCAGGCAGCGGTGGAGCGGGTGGTTTTGGATTCCTCGCCGTGCTCTAGCCGTCGCCGGCGCCTTGAAATAGTGTCTGGCCAATGGTCAAGAAAACCCGCCAGCGTCCGAAGCGCCGCACCCCAACCAATACGGATGGGGGCGAGCCGCGCTGGGAGCGCGACCGCCTCGGCAAGGAGCGCGCGCTGCTCGATGCCTTCGACGCGCTGTTGCAGGAGCGCGGTGTACACCGCGTGACCGTGAACGGCGTACTGCGGCGGGCGCGGGTCGGCAAGTCGCTGCTTTACAGCTATTTCGGCGGACTCGAGGGTCTCGCGGCCGCCTGGGCCGAGCGCAGCGAGCTACTGCCAAGCGATGCCGATCTGCTCGGCGGCGATGCAGCCGAGTACGCCGGGCTGAGCACCCGCGAGCAGCTGACGCGCAACTACCAGCGCTACGCGCGTGCGCTGCGCGCCCGCCCGCGCACGCTGGAGTTGCTGGGCGGCGAGTTGCTGCAGCAGACGACGGTGACCCGGGCGCTCGATCGGGTGCGCCTGGCCCATGGTCGCAGCCTGGTGCGGTTGTTCAGTCGTCCCGAGGAGTACGACCGCGAGGAGATCATCGCGTTGCAGCGATTGCTGTACGCGGCGGTCTGCTATCTGGCACTGCGGTCACGCACTGCGCCGCGCTACTTCGGCCTGCGCCTCGATCGCGAAGCGGATTGGCGCCAGATCGACGCCATGCTGGAGATCGTCATAGGCCGCGTCGTAGAGGGACCCGCCGGCACACCGCGCCGTGGGCGGGGCCGGCGCGCGGCTCGCAAGTCCAACAGCAAAACTATTGGACCGAACGGTCGGTTACGCTAATCTCGGTATCGATTTACCGGGGGAGGCATGAGTCAGGTCATCGTCGTCACAGGCAGCACGCGCGGCATCGGCCTCGGGCTGGTTCGCGCCTTTGCGGCACGCGGCTGTCATGTCGTGGTCAACGGGCGTACGCAGGCGGCAGTCGACGCCGCGCTCGCTAAGGTCGGCGCCGGCAACCATCTCGGCGTGGCCGCGGATGTGGCGTCGCTGGCCGACGCGCAGCGCCTTTGGGACACCGCGGCAGCCCTGACGGGCCGCATCGATGTCTGGATCAACAATGCCGGCCTGATCATGCCGCGGCGCTCGTTCCATGAAGTGCCGTTCGAGCAGGTGCGCAAGCTGGTTGACGTGAACCTGCTCGGTACCATGGCCTGCTGCCGGATCGCGATCGCCGGCATGCTTCGCCAGGGCGGCGGCCATGTCTATAACTTCGAAGGCTTTGGCAGCGACGGCATGGTGCGTCCTGGCCTCACGACCTACGGCTCTACGAAGCGCGCGTTGCGTTATTTCACGCGCTCGCTTGCGCGCGAGTACCAGGGCAGCGTCGTGTGTATCAGTACGCTCAGCCCAGGCATTGTCGCCACCGACATGCTGCGCACCGAAACCGCAGGCCTCACACCCGAGCAACTCGCGAAGACCCGCCGGATCTACAACATCCTCGGGGATCGGGTCGATACAGTCTCGCCCTGGCTCGCAGATCAGGTTCTTGCCAACAGCAAGCATGGTGCGCGCATCGCCTGGCTGACGCCGTGGAAAGCTGCGTCCCGGTTCGCCACCGCGCGCTTCCGCCCGCGCAATATCTTCGAGGAGTCCCGCGAATGATTTTCCGGGTCGCTCGCGTCGCTCGCGTGGCCGCCGCAACGATGTTGCTCGCGCTGGCAGGTTGCGCCAAACCCACGGCGCCGCAGGTCCAGGGGCCGTTTGTGATCGATATCCCCGAGTACTGCACGGTGTGCATCGAAGTACTGCGCTGCGAGGGTCCGGTGCAACGCGTCGCGTATGTCATGCATGAGCAGGGTGCCTGGGCGCAGATCGCAACGATCTGGAATTACTTTGCTGAGTTCTTCCGCCCGAAGGTCGAAGACTTTCGCAAGCTCACGATTTACGAGCTTGCACCGGACATGGCGCGCGCCGTCGTCGTGCGCGAGGGTCTCGAAGCGCGGCTCGACGTCTGGAATCGCCGGGTCGAACTTCCCGAGGCCATCGTCGATCAGAAGACCGGTGCCTGGCTGACCCGAGACGGTATCAACCGGGGCCAATGCACGCATCTGCCGCGCGGCCCCGACCGCCAGTTCGTCGCCACCTTGAAGGAGACCTCGCCGTGACTGCCCCCAAGCGCGGATTCGCAGCCAAGCTGGGGCGCGGCAGCGTACTCGGGCTGCGTTACTTCTACGGCCTGTTCTACCTGTTTGCGTTCATCAACAAGCTGCAACAGGGGTATGCCTGGACGGGCTACCCGAAGCAGGTATTCCTGAAGCAGCTCGCGCAGATCGACCCCAACGGCCTGATGGCTGCTTATCTGACGGGCTTTCTGATCCCGAATTACCGCCTCGTCGGGATCGTCGTCACGCTGGTATGGGCCGCAGTGGCGGTAGGGCTGCTGCTGGGACTCTGTACTCGCTGGGCAGGCGCACTTGCGATCTTCGCGACGGTCAACATCGGTCTGGGTGGCTTCTACGATGCGTCATTGATCGTGCTCGGATTGATCGCGCTGTTGTTCGTCGTGCTGCCGACCGGTCACTGGCAGGGCCTCGACCGCCGCCTGCATGCGAAGTATCCGCGCTCGATCCTGTTCCGCTGAACGCGGATGGGCTTTGAGGCCACGAAATTCTAGCCAGCAGTTGTACGTAAGTCGGGCCGAGGTCATGGCACGCGCAGCATCATGCCTCTGAGCCAGGCGCGGCCGGCAGCGGCCCCGTCGGGGTCACCAGCGGGCTGGTGGGACACGGTCTTCCCCAGCGGCTGGGATGCGGCTCTCTTCCGTGTTCAGGCAGCCAGCGCCGGGTAGTCGGTGTAGCCCTTGGGGCCGGGCACATAGAACGTTGCCGTGTCGGGCGTATTCTGCGGTGCGTCGTTGCGCATTCGCGCCACCAGGTCGGGGTTGGCAAGAAACGGGCGCCCGAAGGCGATCAGATCGCCGCGCTTTTCGAGCAGGGCCTGTTCTGCGCTCGCGTGGTCGAAACCTCCGGAGAGGATGCAAAGGCCGTCAAAACCGGCGCGCAACTCGAGCTTGAAGTCAGCTGGCACCGGCGGTGCACCCATGGCCGAGTGATCGACAAGGTGGATATAGAGCAGGCCCACGGTGGAAAGCGCCTTGGCCAACGCCAGGTACTGCACCCGCACGTCCGGAAATGCGCCAGTGCCATTGAACACGCCGTAGGGCGAGAGCCGAATGCCGACCCGGTCGCGGCCGATCGCGGCCGATCGTGGCGCGCGCGACCTCCAGGGCCATGCGGTTGCGGCCTTCGATGCTGCCGCCGTGGCCGTCGCTGCGCAGGTTGACGAGCGGGTTCAGAAACTGCTCGATGAGGTAGCCGTTGGCGCCGTGCAATTCGACCCCATCGAACCCGGCATCCAGCGCGAGCTTCGCAGACAATGCGTACTCCTCGACGGCGTGGGCGATATCGGCCTCGGTCATCGCGCGCGGCGTACTGTGTGGCTGCAGGCCAAGCGTGTCTGTGAACATCTCGCCCGGGCACGCGGCCGTGCCGGGCCCGAGCGCCGAGACGCCAGCGGGCAGGTTGGCAACAGGCGCCACTCGGCCGCAGCGCATCGGGCGTGTGCGCAAGCGTTGCGCGGTTGCGTGTCATCGGCGCCATCACCACGCGATTGGCGAGGTGCAGCGAGCGGCGCAGCCGGCAGGGTCTGGGGTTTTTGGAACGTGCAGCCTGCGCGCCGTCATTCGTCAGGTCTGTTCGTTGGCGCACCCAGCTCTGTGCAGAGCACGCAGAGCGGCATGCTGACGTGACCGGGCAACTCTGGTCCAGGTTGATGTTCGTTTCAGATCGAGCGAAGCCAGTTGCGCAGCTCGGCGACCCGCAGCTGCGGGTCCAGCACGCCAGGTCCGAGGCCGTGCTTCCACCCCAGCGCCGTCGCGTAGCGTCGCGCGGTCGCCGCAATCTCGACCAGTGTGTACTCGGGGTGACACTGGACGCCTCAAACGACCGCGCCGCCGACGCGCATCTCAACGGCCTGAAGCCCCATGTCGTTGTACGCCAGCTCGACGCTCGCCGCAGGCAGTTCGACGACGCAGTCGCGGTGCACGGTGATCGCTTCGAAAACGGCCGGCTTGTCGCGGAACATCGGATGGACGCGCCCGGCCTGCGTCAGGCTGATGCGCCGTGCGAAACCGAACTCGCGACCGAGCGGGTTCGCGACCACGCGGCTGTCGCCGGAGTCACTGCCGCCCGCAGCAACCTGCTGCGCGCGCGTGACTGCCGTGTTGCCGTCGATCACGAGAATGCGCCGTACGGGACTTCTGCCTGACCGGTTGCTGAATTCGAATTGCCTAGCGGGCGAGCTCTCCGGCCACGGCGGCGCGGAAGATCCGTTCGAGCGCTGCGGCATCGACGGGTACCGGATTGCCGCCGGCCGACAGCTCAGCCACATCCTGATGCGCATGTTCCTCGACGACACAGCGATGCTGATCATCGCGCTCTGGCTGCCGAACCATTTTTACGGCCACTAGCGGGACAGGCTCCGCGACTGGCGTCGCGGGGCCGTGCCTTTCGAGGTGATGCCGTCCAGTCATGCCCGACTGCTTTCACTGCGGATATACGACGGACGATAAGAATCTGCTGTCCGATGCGCAAGTATTCTCCACCACAGAACTGAATGGCATGGACGTTGCGGCACCGGCGCTACGTTCCGCGCTTCCGATCCGATTCAGAGTTGCGTCGCGGCGCCCTCCTACAGACAGTTGGCCGCCGCTGCCCGGACACTATAGATCTCCACTCATTCTGCCTGCAGCAGAACGCATCATGAACTACGTTATCTGGATCTTGTTGGGCGGTGCCATCGGCTGGTCTGCCAGCCTGATCATGGAAACGAATGGCGAGCAGCACATGATCCGGAATTCCGTTGTCGGTATCGCCGGCGCGTTGCTGGGCGGCTGGTTGATTGCGCCACTGTTCGGCGTCATTTCGTCCAACGATGGCGAATTCAGCGCGATCGGTCTCGGTGTTGCGCTGCTCTGTGCGGTGCTGCTGCTCGCCGTGTCGCGGGCAGTGACGCACGTCCGCGCAGCTTGAAGGCATCGGCCCATGCGCCCGTACCCCACTGTTGTCGATGAACGCGGCGCGATCCCGCCTAGGCGTGCCGCTCCATGACGGGTGCTACACTGGCAAGCGCTGAACTCGGGCCCAATTCGGCATTGGATGCAGCGCCGGACGCACTCGCCATGCCAAGCCCGCTGATGTTGCCGCGCTCCATCTGGATTCCGCTCCTCGCGATGGCGTTCAGCGCCATGGGGGCCTTCGTCTTCAACGAATGGTCTGTCCAGCGCATCCGCGCCAGCGGCAATGAGCTCGCCGCGCTGACGGCGATGCAGCTCGATCTGGTGGAGCTTCGGTCCCGACTCATTGATGCCGATGCAGGGACGCGCGGCTTCCTGTTGTCGAACGAGCCCGAGGACCTTGAGCCGCTCGAGGACGCTCTGAAATGGATGCCGATCGTCGGGGCAAGGCTGCGCGTGCAAACGATGAACGATGCGGCCTTGCTGGCTCGCGTCCAGAATCTGGAATCGATGCGTGGACAGCAAATTGCCAGTCTGCGTGCAATCGTCATGCTCGCGCGGCAGGCCCGGCGCACGGACGCCCTTGCCCTGCTGGAGACCGGTGATAAACGGCTCGCCATGAATGCCTTGCGAAGCGAAACCCAGGCGCTGTTCACGGAGCTGGAGACGCGCGTGACAGAGCTACGGCGCCGCACGGCCGTGGATGTGCAGTGGTCCCGCTTTGCGGTGGCCGCTCTCGCCTCATTGACGCTCGTGCTGCTGCTGCTCGCAGTCCGGCTGGCGCTAACAGATGTCCGGCGCAACGAGTTCCTTCGCCGGGAACAAGCCACTGAACGGATGCGACTTGAAGCACTCGTCAGGGAGCGCACTGACGAACTCTCGCGGCTCACCACCTATCTTCAGACCGTCAGTGAGGAGGAGAAGGCTTCGCTCGCGCGCGATCTGCATGACGAACTCGGTGGTCTATTGACGGCCGCCAAGATGGACCTTGCCTGGTTGCAGGGACGCGTGACAGCGAGTCATCTCGACATGCGCGCCAAGCTCGATGCGCTGGCGAGCGCGATCGACGAAGCCATGAATCTGAAAAGGCGCGTCGTTGAGAATCTGCGCCCGGCGCTGTTGGAACACTTTGGACTGTCGGCTGCACTGGAATCCTACTTCCAGGAGACCTGTAAGATGGCCAGCCTCACTTGTCATACGGAAGTTCCGGACAGCATTGAAGGCCTGCCGTCGGACAGTGGGATCGCCCTGTTTCGTGTGGGCCAGGAGTCGCTGACGAACATCATGCGCCACGCGAAGGCGCACACAGTCGACATGCTCTGCGAACTGACACCCGGTGGACTGCACCTGCGTATCAGCGACGACGGCATCGGTATTGACCCGGGCAAGCTCAGTGGCAAGATGTCACATGGTCTGGCGGGCATGCGTCATCGGATCAATAGGCTGAGCGGGAGCTTCACGATTTCCGCGAACGCGCCTTCGGGCACGATCATCGACGTCATGGTGCCGTTGGAAGACGCGTAGTTCTAATTGCTCGCAGAGAGAATCAGCGGATAGAGACGTTCGAACTCACGCGCCTTGTCGAGGAAGTGATCCGCGCCCGCCGCGAGACAGCGTTCTCGGACGCTCTTGCGGTCGAAATTGGTTAAAACGATGATCAGCGGGAAAGGTCTGCGGCTGTATTCAGCGCGAGTCTTGCGCACCACCGTAACGCCGCTGCCCTCCCGCAGCTCCACATCCACGACCATCACGTCGAACTGCTGAAGCCGCACCAGCTCGAGCGCTGCCGTCTCGGTGTCGGCGACCGCGGTGACCCGCATGGTCCCGGCATGAGTCAGCATTTCGATCAACCGCGCGCAAAGCGGCGCAGAGTCTTCCACCAGCAGAATGCTCAACTCGCGCTGCGCCGGCTCGCCCTGTGGCTCGCCCTGTGGTTCGCCCTGGCTACTGAATGATGTGGTTTCGAATGGCATAGCTGGTGATGTCGGCGTTGGTCTTCATGCACATTTTCTCCAGCAGGCGTGAACGATACGTACTGATCGTCTTCACGCTGAGGCACAGCTTGTTCGCGATCTCGGTCACGCTGCGCCCCTCGGCCAGCTTGCAGAAGATCTGGAACTCACGCGCCGACAGGATGCTGTGGGCGGGCTGATCTGCATCGGCATCCATGCCATTGACCAGCAGCTCTGCCAGCTCAGGACCGACATAACGGCGTCCGCGGCCCACGCTGCGCACTGCGCTCAGTAACTCGGCTTCGTCCGCGCCTTTGCTGATAAAGCCGCTCGCGCCGGCCCGCAGGACATTGATGCCGAACTGGCGTTCCGGAAAGCTGCTGATCACCAACACGGCCACAGACGGAAATTGGGCGCGGGCAGTCTTCAGGACATCGAGGCCAGACATGTCAGGCAGCGACAGGTCCAGCAGCAGCACCTGGCATCGCCGGGAACCGAGCGCCACGAGCGTTTCCCGGCCCGTGCGGCACTGCGCTGTGACCTCGAGGTCCGTCTGCGTGGCGATCAGGCTGGTCAGACCAGCGAGAAGGAGCGGATGGTCGTCGGCAATGATGAGACTGAGGGCGTGCATGAGGGCTCTAGCCGGCAATGAGCCTTCAGTATGGCCCGGAGCGGTTGCGCGCGCTGTCAGACGGCGCTGACACTTGGCTCAGAAAATTGCGGCCGTCGACGGGAGCCGACGGCCGCAACGCTTACCCGCGGCATCGGGGTGGTTGCCGCGGGCTTGGTATGCATCGATCTGCGCTACTTGATCGCGAGCTGGTTGTCGACACGCCGCACGCCCTTGATGCCGCGGGCGATCTCGCCTGCCGCGGTGCGGGCCTCGGCCGTGTTGACGAAGCCGGCCAGCAGTACCACCGAATCGCGGGTCTCGACATTGACCCGCAGGGCGTTGGTACGCGCGTCGGCGGCCAGGGCCGACTTGACACTGCCGGTCAGCACGGCATCGTCGATCGATTCACCAACGCTGTGGTCGGCGGCGGCTTTCAGCTTCAGGTTGTTGTCGACTGCGACCACGCCATCGACGCGGCGCGCCAGCGCAATGGCTTGGGTTCGCATTTCATTCGAGCGAACGAAGCCGTTCAGCTGAACGCGACCCTTGAACACTTCAACATCGATTTCGTGGGCCTTGGTCAGCGGATCGGCGATTAGTTCGCCCTTGATTTTGGCGGTGATGACGGTGTCGTCGATCTGCTCTCCCATGGATGTCTGGGTGCGCGTTGAGGTGCAGGCGGCAGTCGCAAACAGCGCGACGGCGACGATGACAGCGGTGCGAATGCGGCGGGATTCGATCATCTGGAGTCTCCTGGACAAAAAATCTTTGACCGTCCACTGTGCATTGAAGGCGCGCTGCGGGCTGTCAGTGCTGGCCCGTGCCGGGTGTAGGCGGGGACCGGCAGCGCGGCGCACGCCTGCGTAGGAGCAGACCTACGCGCTCATAGGCGCTGGCGTTGCCACGGCGCCGTGCCTGTCTGACAGTCGGCTCGACCAGAAGCCCTTAATCTCTTGGATTCCCAACAACCGGAGATATCCATGAACCTTGCCAAACTGATGCTGGTTTCCGCGCTGAGTGTGATGACGCTCGGCGCCTGCGCCAAGCAGGAAACTCCCGCCGAGACGCGCAATGACGTCGCCGAAGCCGCCAGAGAAGGCCAGCGCGACGTTACCGCTGAGCAGCGTGATGCAGCGGCCGTCGCGACCGATGCACAGAGCTCGATGGCAGAGGCCAACGCAGACGTGGATCTCGAGCGAGCCAAGGCCGAGTACAACGTCGCGATCGAAAAATGCGACGCGGAGACCGGCATGGCCAAGGATGCCTGCAAGAGTGCCGCCCAGGCGACGCTCGACGCGGTGCAGGCCCGGGTCGATGCGCGCAATCCGTAAAGCAACCTGACGGTGCCGCATAACGCGGTCCGGCAGAAGGGTACGGCATATTGACGGCACGATGCCGAAGCTCTCGGGCGTGCTGGTCATCCGCCAGCGCGCACGAGAGCAACTCAGAAGCGGTCCCGACGACGCGACGGCGCTGCCCCGCAAAAAGACCGCGGCCGTCGTCGGGAAGCAAGCGCGTGACAGCTACGTCGAGACGGAACGCCGGAACATGCGATCCATCCTCTCGTTCGTGGCATCGCAACAGGACTGGCTGGCCTGCGCTGCGGCGCGAGCCTGGTTGGCGGCGCTCTGCGCCCCGCCCGCGCTTTGGCTCGCGGCCCGCGCATCGGCGGCAGCAGCGTCTGATGCAGCTTTCGCGGCAGCCGTATCGGCGCTGATGCGAGACACCTGCGACTTTAGATCATCGATCTGAGTCTGCCGGGGCTTGAGGTCCGTGCAACCGGTGACGAGCAACCCGGCCGTGATGATTGCGAAGATCGGCGTATACGATTTCATGATCGAACTCTCCGTGAGTCCCGCAGCGCGTCGCGGCTGCCATGAGAACATTGCGTTTGGCGCCTTCTGTCAATCTACCGGTGCTGCCGGATTCGTGCGTGGGACGGCGCCGACTTGATGAGATCGCTTGCGGTCAATTCAGCAACGCCTACGCAGCACACCCAACAGCAGCGTCACGACCGCGATCGCGAGGCAGACCCCAAAGACAACCTGCGCGAACACCGCAGCAACGCCGAGGATATTGCCGAAAGCCAGCACTGCAAAGATCAGCGCGATTGCGTAGAAGACAATGCAATAGCGGAACATGGTGGTGGCCTCCCGAGGTCAGCGACGCGCGCTGCTGATGGATACGTCGATCCGCCGTTTCCGTTGCGGATCGAATCGGGTTTCAGGATGGCGGTCGCCAGCGCTTGCGCATATCGGCCGGCACTGCGCGCACTCGTCGGTGCCGTCTGATATGCATGGGTCGATCGGTGGAAGTGCGTGTAGGACCTTACCGACGTTGCGTGAACGGAGCGGCCCGTCCGTACGCGGCATCGACTGACAGCGGCGAAGCATTGGATGGCCGAAGGTGACGCCTTGCTTCCTTAATCAATCATCGAGACGAGGCATGAATATGAACATCGGCAAGAACGGCGCGCGCGCCACCACTGCAGAACAGCTCAACGATATCGTCGGCAAGGCTGAAGAGCTGTTGCAGTCGCTGGGCGAAGATGGGGGCAGCAAGGTTCTGGAACTGCGCGAGCGAGCGGGCCGCACGATTCGCAGTGCACGCACGCGACTCGGTACGCTCGAGGGGCAAGCCGAGACAATGGCGTCCGATGCGCTCAACGATGCGCAGAACTATGCGAGAGCGAATCCGTGGACGGTGGTGGCGATGGTGGCGGCAGTCGGCCTGGCCGTCGGCGCCCTGGTGTCACGACGAGTCTGATCTCGGCATAGGGCACCGCCACCAACCGCGCGGATCTTTCCGTCCCGTGCTGCGTATCCCACCGCACAGACGTCGCCCCATGCCATGCGGCAGTGTACCCGGGGGGAAGCTTGTTTCCTCACCACATTGCCGAGACGGGCTGAAACATGCTTGAGAACATTCGTGCGGATTTTCGCGCCCACGGCAACGCCTGGGGTAGCCAGGGATTCTGGGCCCTGGTCATGTACAGGTTCGGGCGATGGCGCTACGGAGTGCGCCCGTTGCTGCTAAGAAAAGCGTTTTCGGCGATCTATCACGTGTTTTACAAAGTGGTGCAGGTGCTCACGGGCATCGAGCTGCCCTGCGAGGCTCGGATCGGACGAAACTTCATCATCGACCATTCCGGCGGGATCGTGATCAGCGGCTATGCGCGCTTCGGCGACAACTGCCGGATCCGCAACGGCGTTGTGGTCGGTCTGTGCCGTGTCGAGGACCCCGGTGCACCCACCATTGGCAACAACGTCGATATCGGCGCCGGCGCCAAACTGCTCGGTCACATCACGATCGGCGATAACGTATTGATCGGAGCGAATGCCGTCGTGCTGTGCGATGTGCCCTCGAACTGCATCGCGGTCGGTGTGCCGGCGGTGGTGAAGCGGAAACGGGCGAAGGGATCGAAGTCCCCGCGGGAGAATCCGCTGTCCGGCCTGGTCGTTGCCGAGCAGCGCCGCAGGTTCGTCCAGCTGCATTCAGGCATGGCGAAATAGGATCGCTGGCACACGCTGCTGCATCTGTCCCGGAGCTGCTAATAAGTTGGATAGCGTACAGACGCAGTTGCCGGATGCAGGCATCTTGGCTGCGTGCAAACACTGCGTCTCGTAGGTCAGGGTTCCGGTGAGATCAGCAACGACGCTGCTCGCCCGCAAGGGCGTGCGTCACCATCGGCCCATCTGCGCCGCCTGCTGGCACTGATCCGTCGTGACAGGATACGAAGCGGTCAGCTGCAGAATGAATTGCTGGATGCGCGCCGGGCGCTGCAGTCCGCACAAGCGCAGATGCAGCACCTGAGCCACGCAGCGTTTCACGATTACCTGACAGGACTACCGAACCGTCTGCAGTTTCAGCAACACTCGCAGGCGACCTTGAACTCTCACGCACCCGGAGCGCGGGAATTCGGTCTTATCTATATCGATCTGGACGGCTTCAAGGCCGTCAACGACTGTCATGGGCATGAGGTCGGTGATGCGCTTCTCAAAGCCACGGCAGAGCGGCTTCGCCACGCCATGCGATCCAGCGATCTGCTGAGTCGCCACGGCGGCGACGAGTTCATCTGTCTGCTGCGCGATGTGAACAGCGAGGAGCAGGTTCTGAACATTGCGCGGATCTTGAAGGACGCTGTGTCGAGCCCCTACCAGCTCGGGATTCTGGCCGTGCAAGTCACGGTGACCATCGGGGTGGCCCTTTACCCGCGCGACGGCGCCACCATTGACGCTCTGCTGGACCACGCCGATCAGAGCATGCTCAGCGCCAAGCGTCGCCAGGTCACCACGGCGCAGTGTGCCGGTTCGGACGCTGTCTCGTGCCCGGCGGAACCGGCGGCAGCAGCCCAGCGGATCCGGGCTTAAGTGGGCCAAGTGGGCGCCAAGGTCGCCCGCCCGCAGCCTGCCGTGCTCATCGTGACCGTCAACTATCGGACAGCGGCTCTGGCCATTGAACTGTTGCAGTCGCTCGAATCTGAGGTGACGGCGACACCTCGCGTCCGCGCCATCGTGGTCGACAACTGTTCCGGCGATGGTTCGGCTGAACAGATCGAAGATGCCATCCTGAAACACCACTGGGAGGCATGGGCCCGGCTTGTTCGAGCGCCAATCAACGGCGGTTTTGCCTACGGCAACAATTTCGCCATGACGCGATCACTGGCCGCAGGGTTCGTCCCCGACTACGTCTGGTTCCTGAACTCCGACTGCAAGGCCCGGCGCGGGGCGCTTGGATCGCTCGTTTCCTTTATGGCTGCGAACCCGCTGGTGGGCATTGCGGGCAGCAGCATCGAGAATGCAGAGGGAGTGAAGTGGCCCTATGCGTTCCGGTTCCCGTCGCTTTGGAGCGAACTGGATCAGGGCATGCGTCTTGGTTTCCTGTCGCATCTGCTGCGTGAGCGAACCGTGGCACGCGTGATGGCGGCAATTCCCGCGCGCGTGGATTGGTTGAGCGGGGCGAGCATCCTCGTCCGCAGGGACGTGTTCCAGTCGATCGGACAGATGGACGAGGGCTACTTTCTGTACTTCGAGGAAACCGACTTCTCGCTCGCTGCCCAGCGATCTGGCTGGGAGTCGTGGTACGTGCCCTCCAGTCGAGTCGCGCACTATTTCGGCGCCAGTACGGGGGTGACGTCCAGCGATTCTGCGGGCCGGCGACTGCCGCAGTACTGGTTTGAGTCGCGCCGTCGGTATTTCGTCAAGAACCACGGCCGCGCCTATGCGGCCTGTGCCGATCTGCTTTGGATTCTTGGATTTGTCAGCTGGCGAATCCGCTGCGCACTATCAGGCCGCAGCGATGTCTATCCGGCGCGCATCCTGAACGACGTCGTTCGCAACAGCGCGCTGTTCCACTCGGGCGTACCCTGCAATGCGCGATTGCCGCAAGCCGACCCGTCGGCGCCGGTGGTGACGAATCACTGATGACATGACTGGCGATGCCTGGTCCAGGTCGATCTTCGCTGCAATGGAACCAAGCCGATCTGGAAGATGCTCAACATGCGCTGATCGACCAGCGCCAGACTGCGGTGAGGTCAGTACACGGCGGACATCCATGCCGCAATGCCTCGGACGTTGGCCTCACCGCGTGTCGGCGTAGCCGTTCGCGACAGCGCGGTGGATCCCGCAAAGGACTGTAGATCGCAACGAGCGTCTGCCCCAACACCGGCCAGGTCGATTCGCGCATTGCTCGGACGGCCGGTGTCCGGATCGGGGCAGATCACCGCCAGCGTCGAACTCGCGCGCGCGGGCCAGTTCACCGGTCGTTCAGCGCCAGCAGCCGGAAAAACTCCCGCCGGTTCTTGGGCCCGTAGGTCAGGAAGCTCGGGTCTGGCGCCTCACGGTAGGCGACGCGGGCGCGGCCGAGCGGATCACGGGCGGTCGACTTGCGAACCTCGGTTGGCGTGAGACCGTAGGCGGCGGCGCCGTTGAGCCCGAAGATTTTTGCGCGGATCTGCGGCGTGAGCTTCGGATAGCCGAACTTCTGATGGAACTCGTCGGAGATCTGGAAGGCGCGGAACGCCATGATCTGGTCCTGCGGCGAGCCGTACCAGATGGAGTCGGTACCCCACAGCACCCGATCCTCGCCGACGTACTTGAGCAGCTTGCCGATCACGTGGGCGGCCTGCTCGGCATCGCGCATCAGGCAGCGCCAGGTGCTGCCGAGCTCCGCGTAGACATTGTGGCCGGTGCCGGGTTTCAGTCCCGCGTCCAGCAGCGAGGTGATCAGGTCGTCGACGCCGGCGCCGGAGCCGCGCGCATGTCGTAGCCGGAGTGGTAGATCATGAACGTGATGTCGGGATTGACGCGCGCGGCCGGGCCGACGTCACGGCTGCTGGCGTACTTGAGGTTGTCCTTGTACTGCAGGAATGGCAGGCCCTTGTGCACGGCCAGGCGCTTGTTGCCGATACTGCGGATTTTCTCGATGAAGCGCTGCCCGAGCTCGTCGTCGAGGAAGTAGCCGGTGTCCCCGGGGCCGTGCTGGGTATAGGTCTTCCAGGCCGCAATCGGCCATCTTGCCGCGGTTTCCTCCATCGCGGCGAGGTCATCGGCGTAGGTCGGCATGCAGCGACCGTGCACCAGCAGGCGCTGGGTGGTGCCGAGCGCCTCGACGAGGCGCACCGTTGCCGCGCCGCAGGCCGAGACCAGGAAGTCACGGCGTGGTCGGCCAGTGAACTTCGCATTCGTGGCGGCCTGCTCTAGCGCGCGACGATTAGCCGCAATGTTCGCTGGCGACAGGGGTGGCGGGAGGAACCCGCCATTCGAGGTGGCGTCGACCTTGATCGGCAGACGGCTGCCGTCGGGATCGTCGGCGTAAATCCGCGTCGTCAGGGCACCCCCGCCGGGCACGGCGCACCCTCTGAAGGATGGCCGTGCCCGTCGTGGCAGTGCGCCGTAGCGTTAGAAGCGGTAGGACACCGTGATACCGGCCTGGCGCTTGTTCGGCAGAACAGCTTCGGAAGAGGCCAGCTGGAAGAAGAACGGGTCTGTCGCGCTGTCGCTCTGGTAGCGCGAGGACTCCAGCGTATCGTCGTCGAACAGGTTGTTGACGAACAGCGTCAGATCCCAGTTCTCGGTCTGCACGCCGCCGCGCAGGTTCACGCGGACCTGGGTCGGCACGTAGGCAAGGTTCGCGATGCTGTCCCACATGCGACCGCGATGTGTCAGGTCGCCGCGCACGAACCAGCTGCGCTCGTCGGCCAGCGGTGCTTCGTACTTGGCGTAAGCCGCCGCCGTGAACGGCGCGACCTGGCCAAACTCCAGTCCCTTGGCGTCGGTGAGGCCAAAGAAGCGCAGCGGCAGGGTCTCGTTCAGCGCCTTGGTGATCTCGGTGTCGGTGAAGCTCGCGCTGGCGCCGATCGTGAGCCGCTCGGTCAGGCTGAAAGCACCGTCGAGCTCGATGCCCCGGGTGTTGCTGTCGCCGGCCGCGAACGGCACGGCGTTGAAGGTCTCACCCGTGGGCGCCGCGCCCGTCTGGATGATGCCGTCGCCGTTCAGGTCGACCTGAACGGTCCGGACGCCCTGCCGACCCACCCACTCCAGGTAGTAAAGAGAGGCGTTCAGGAACCAGCGGCCGTCGTCCGAACGGTGCTTGACGCCGATCTCGAAATTCTCGACCTCGGCCTCGGGAGCGGTCGGCAGAATACCGTTCGCTGCGGCCACCACCTGCTGCGCGGGGTTGAGCTGGAAGTATGTCGCGTAGCCTTGGGTCGGCTGGTTGCCCTTGGCATAGTTGAAGTACAGGTTGGTCTCGTCAGAGAGCTCGTATCCCAACAGCAAACGGGGCAGCGTCGCCTTCGTATTGACGGCGAATTGGGTTGGCAGGCCGACGCCGCTGGTCACGGTGTCATCCTGGTAGCGCGCTTCGAGGCTGACATTCAGCTGGTCGGTGATGTCGTAGCCGATGCTCGCGAACACCGAATCCGTCTCCGACAGGTTGCGGGCCGGAATCAGTGAGGCCGGGTTGGCCGGACCGCCCTGCGTTGCGCCAAACAGCGTGCCGTTGATGAAGGCGCCGACCGTGTCGAAGGTCGTCTCCAGCCGCGCCACGCCGACCATATAGTTGAACCGGGACTCAGCAGGCGAGGTCAGGCGCAGCTCGTAGCTGTCCTGTTCCTGTTCAATGCGGAGGAACGCCCAGTAGCGGTCTTGCGGTGCACGCTCGAAGTCCGCCAAGCGGCGAAGCTCGTAGTCCTGCGTGCTCAACACCGCCGTGATCGAGTGGCCGCCGGCAAACTCGTACTCCGCCGTGGCCGAAAGCAGCGAGTGATCGAGCTCAGCGCGGCTGTCATTGAAGGGGACTTCGGGACGGATGTTGGCCGGCAGGTTAACGTTGATACCGACCGCTCCGGAAGGTGCCTCGAGCGGCCCGCAATAGGAGCGGCGTGCCTGACCGACCGTGAAGCCCGCAGGCAGGCCGAAGAGCGGGCGCGGCAGGAAACCTGAAAAGGGCCCGCAGTTGTGTTCGGTGAAGCGGGCGATCAACGGTGTTGCCTCAGGACCGTCTTGGTCGCTGCGGTCGCTGTAGCGCAGCCGCAGGCTGAAATTCTCGGTCGGCGTGAAGCTCAGCGTGCCGGCGTAGTAGAGGCCCTCGGTCTCGCCGAGGTTTCCGCCCAGGCTGTTCTTGTGAAAGCCGTCGAAGGTGTTGGCCGCGACCACCAAGCGTCCGGCCAGGATGTTCTCGATGAGCGGTCCCTCGACCGACAGTGAGCCGCGATACTCGCCTTCTGTGGCAGCCGTTGCGCTGATCCGGGCCTTGAACTCGTCGCCCGGGGTCGACGTCGTCATGCTGATTGCACCGCCGAAGGTCGCACGACCGAACAATGCAGACTGCGGCCCCTTGACGATCTCGATGCGCTCGAGGTCCTCGACGCCGTAGTTTGCGGGCGAGCCGACCAGCGGCACACCGTCCATAAACACCGTGACGAGGTCGCGGCGGTTATCAGCGTTTCCGGCGACCTGGTTCATGCCGCGGATCGAGATCGACGAACTGCCGCGATAGGTGCTGGTATTGAAGTTCAGGCCGGAGCTGAACTTGGCGAGGTCCGCAAAACTCGCGATGCCGCGTTGCTCGATCTGCTCACCCGTGAAGGCCTGGACGCTGAGCGGCGCGTCCTGGATCGTTTCTTCGCGCTTTCGCGCCGTGATGACGATCTCCTCGAGCTCAAAGCTCCTTTCCTGAGCCACAGCGGCTCCGCCAAAGCTCATTCCGGTGGCGCAGAGCAGTGATATAAATCCCACTTTTCGCGAGTTGCCTGTTGCCATAGCCCAATCCCCTGATTTGTGAGTTCTTGAAGTCCGCACCCAGACCGACGTGGCTTCGGCGCGACACTTTCAGCGCTCTAGCTTCACCCCTGAGGTCCTGACAATGCCAATTGATTTGACGTTGCTGGTCATACAGGCAATGCATAGTGGTGCAGTTCGGGGGCCATGTCCGCCGATCGCCGCAGCGCTGCGGGGGACGTACCTTGCGCGAGCCGCTGGAAGCTCAGGTCTGATTGGCGACTGGCGTCGTGCGAGCGGCAGCGCGCCAGCAACACGCGGCCGTGAAAGATCCGCACTCGCCGATGCTCTGCCTCAATCCTGCCGGGGGTTGCCCCCGGCCGGTTCACGCTCCGGCTAGGTGATGCTGCGGCCGCGCATCAGTCGGATCGCAATGACGACGACAGCGATGACAAGAAGAACGTGAATGAAGCCGCCCATGGTGTATGAGGACACCAACCCCAACAACCACAGGATGACCAGAATGACCGCAATAGTTTCGAGCATGAAAATCTCCTTGAGCTTGGTTACGGTGTGTCCGTGCCGTTAGCGGACTATTTGACGGCACTACCCTCGTAGGTGAACTTCTGTCCCGCGACAGTTGCGTTGTACATCAGGCCGCCCTTGGCGATCGTGAAAACCGCCACGCCATTCGTGAAGCCGCCAGCGTTGGTGGCGTCCTCCTTGTCAGTGCTTGCCGAAGCTCTTGCGCCGCTCGTTCCGGCGCTGGCGGAGGCCGATGCGGTGATGGCAATGGCGCCGATGTCGCCGCTGAATTCGAAGTTTCCGGAAGTGAACTCCCGCAGTGCATTCTTGTTCTCGAAGAAGATGATCTCGCTGTAGGTCTCGCCGCCAAGCTGAAACCCGATGCTGATCTGGTTCATGGTGACTTGACCGATGCGCTTGCCCTGCGCGTACACATCACCGGTGCCATGTGCGGCACCGATACCGATTCCGGCTTTGCCGATGGTCGGGAAAAGGGCGTAGCCGTAACTCTTGCCGAAGAACTCAGCGCTTTGGTCGGCCTGCTTGAAGAGCGCCACGGTGTCGCTGTTCTGGTCGGCGTAAGCGACGTTGAGCGGGAGTCCAATTGCGGCCATCAACAGGCCGGTGCGAATCAGTGTCTTCATGAGTTTGTCTCCATCCATCTGGAGATCCTGCCTCCGTCGCGCAGGAAAGTCTGTCTGCCAGCGTACATAGTGAGGAGGTGGCGCTGAACCTCTGGCTCTGGCCGTCGAACGGCGCGTTGCGCGGGGGCTGCGCTACTTCGCCAAACTCATTGGCTAAACTCAGATCGCCAACATGAACGGCAGCAGACGATCGTACTCTTTCTTGACGACGGCGTAGCACTCGCAGGTTCGTAGCTCCAGCGCCGGCCGGTCCAGCACTGTGATGCGGCCACGCTGATAACGAATCAGTCCGGCCTTGTGCAGCTTGCCGGCGGCCTCTGTGACGCCTTCGCGCCGCACGCCCAGCATGTTGGCGATCAACTCCTGGGTCATCACGAGCTCGTTGGACGGCAGTCGGTCAAGACTCAACAGTAGCCATCGGCAAAGCTGTTCGTCGAGGGAGTGGTGACGATTGCATACCGCGGTTTGCGACATCTGCGTGATCAGCGCCTGGGTATAGCGCAACAACAGGCGCAGCACCGGTCCGCCCCGATTGAATTCTTCGAGCATGTGAGAGGCTTTCAGCCGATAACCCCGGCCGGCGCTTTGCACGACGGCGCGACTCGGCGTCGATTGCCCTCCCATGAACAGGGACACGCCCACGACGCCTTCCTGGCCGACCACCGCAATCTCGGCGGAGCTTCCGTTCTCCATGACATACAGCAAAGAGACGATTGAGGTCGTCGGAAAGTAGACGTGGGAGATCTGGTCGCCGGGTTCGTAAAGCACCTCGGCGAGGGGCAAGTCGACCGTTTCCAGAGGCGGCTGCCAGCGACTGAACTCGGGCTCTGGAAGCGAAGCAATCAGCTGATTCTGGAGGGCACCGTACTCTACTGCCATAACACCTCCAAGATGGAGCTCTGTTGAGCCGGGCCGGCGGCTCAATAGTCTACTTTATGAATAGCGCCAATGGGTTGAGTTCGTTGCGCAAAGTTTCATCCGCGCGGCATGACTCTGTGCGCGGGCGAACAGACCGACCGTACAGAGTGCGCTAAGAGTATTCCTGTTTATGGAACGCGAAACCAGGATGTTCTAAGGAAGTCGAAATGAACAAGGATCAGATTGAAGGCGCAGCAAGAGATTTCGGCGGCAGGGTCCAGAGGGGAGTGGGCAAGTTGATGCGCAGTCCAGAGCAGCAGATTCGCGGCATCGAGAATCAGGCCGAGGGAAGAGCGAAACGCGAACGGGGCAACCTTGAAGCGACTGGAAAGAACATGGTCCAGCGCTGAACCCGATCATGAGTTTGGATTCATCCCAAACAAGCGGCTCGTCATCGCCAAGAAGGCTCGCGTTGGCGAGGTGGGACAACGAGGGCGGGGCGCGGGATTATGGCCCAAGGGCACCGCCAGCGCGCACGGCCCCCGTTGAGGTCGAGCTATTGCACGCTCGGATCATTGCGCTGGAGAACCTGCTGATCGCCCTGCTCGAGGACGCCAGCGATCCGCAGTTGCGACGAATTCGTGAACGGGCCACCTTCATCGCGCCACGTCCGAGTGTCACCCAGCACCGCCTCACTGTCGGGGCCGCGCATCTGATGGTTGATCTGGTCATTCGGGCGATGCACTTCCGGCATGCGAATGAAAGCTCAGCCGGCGCACTCCCAGTCAGGTCTCTACCTTGATGCGGTCGGCGCGGTTGCGATGACCACTTCAACGCGACGGCTCTGCTGACGACCGGTGGCGGAGTCGTTTCCCGCCACGGGGTCGATTTCTCCCTTACCCGATGTGGTCAGCCGCGTGGCACTGCTGCCCTGGCCGGTCATGAACGACTTCACGGAATCCGCGCGACGCTGCGACAACCGCAGTTTGTAGTCTTCACTGCGCACACTGTCGGTGTAGCCCTCGACGGCGACGGTACGTTTCGGGTAGCTGTTTAGGAACGCCGCGGTCGCAAACAGAACGTCGCCCAACGGGAGCACCATGCCGCGATCCGTCGGTCGGGCGTTCAGGTCGTCGAGCTCCTGCCCGATTGCGCTCACGGTGGCGATCGCTATGCTGGAAGCCGGTTCGACAAAGTGTGTCGAAGTTTTAGGGAGTTACCGCGTGAATGTCGCAAGAATTCGGCGCCAAGCCGCCGCAACCACGTCCATTGCACTACTGACCGTGACGGCCACGCTATCGGCAACGGCGGTCGCTGCCGAGACGGACATGTGGTTCTCGACGGTCCCCGGTGCCGGTGGCGCGCCGCTGAACGTGATGGAGACGGGCAACCCGTCCGGCTCTGAAATTCTATTCATTCATGGCATGGGCATGAGCTATCTGAGCTTCCTGCCGCAGTACCAGTCGGATCTCGCCAAGGAATTTCGCATCGTCGCGATGGACCTGCGCGGCCATGGCGGTTCGGCCAAACCCTGGCGGAGGGAGGACGTTCAGCCCAGCGCGGTCTGGGCTGACGACATCGCCGCCGTCATCGCCGCCAAGAACCTCAAGAAGCCGGTGATTGTCGCATGGTCCTTCGGCGGCTTCGTGACCGCGGACTATCTGCGCAAGTTCGGTCACGAAGGTATCGCCGGCATCAATTTCGTCGGCACGCTCGCGGGTCTCGTCAAGCAGGCGCCGCCAGTCGGCAGCATGACGCCGGAGCAAATGAAGCGCCGTGCGGCGATGCAGACTTCCGGGAACATGATCGACAGCCTGCAGATCGTTGCAGAGACCACCAGGTTGTTCGAGTTTTCCGGAATCACGCCCGAATACCGGGAGCTGATGTTCAACATGGGGGTGATGGTGCCGCCCTATTTTCGCAGGGCGTTTGCCGGCGCCAATCTGGACCATCAGGACGTAACCCCGACATTGCAGGGCCTGCCGATCCTGGTGACCATGGGCGAGTTCGACATCGCCCAGTCGCCGGAAGCCTACGCGAGTCTGAAGGGTGCCCTGTCCTGGGCCAGCTTCTCCGAGTATTCGGCGACTGGTCACTTACCCTTCGCCCATCATCCCGAGCGGTTCAACAATGAGTTGGCCGAATTCGTGCACACCGCAAACCGCTAAGAGTACGGAAGGCATGAGAATCTGCCTATCACTGGTGCTACTGATTGCTGCCGGCGCTGTCGCACCCGCCTTCGGCGACGACCTGGGGGACACGATGCGTGCCTGGTGCAGCCAGTCGGGTACCTGGCAGGGAAACATCGACATCTCGGACTCGGCGGGCCGCACGCAGAAGGTGTCGCTGGTCTCGCGGCATCGCTGCACGCCGGACGGGCGGATGCACATCGTTGAAGAGGACTTCCTCGTCGAGGGGCGAAGCGAGCATACGGTGAAGGTCACCTATGCCGATCCGTCGATCACGGGATTCCGCACCGCCTACTTTGCGCGTGGCGCAGAGTCGCCCCATGCCTATCGCTTCGAGACGGTCGCCTACCGGGACGAGCGACACTGGACGCAATCCATCACGTCCACGGACGCGGGTGAGCTGTATGAAGGGCGCAAGGCCATGCTGCGCTACACGCGCGAGCGTGACGGCGACAGCATCGTGAGCCGCAAGGAGGTGAAGTTCCTCGACGCTGACGGCAGCTTCGAGACGCGCTCGCTGATCGTGCAGCGGCGCGTGCAGCCATGACGACTACTGCACTTCGCGCACGGCTTGCCGAGGCGATCGGCGCTGCCAACGTGCTCGACGACGTCGCCTCACGCGAGTTCATGGGCACCGATGTCTACCATGCCGGCGGCGTGCCGGCGCTGGTGGTGCGCCCGGCGAACGTTGCGCAACTGCAGGCTGCCGTGCGCGCCTGCGCTGCGGCCGGCGTCGCGATGGTGCCGCGCAGCGGCGGCGCTTCGTACACCGACGGCTATCTCTACGCTGCCGGTGATCACGTGCTGTTTGACCTCGGCGCCATGGACGCGATCGATGTCGATGTGGACAACGCGGTCGTCACGGTAGGGCCCGGTGCGACCTGGGCGGCCTTGCGTACCGAGCTCGCCGAGCATGGGCTGCGCACGCCGTTCTGGGGTCCGTTCTCGGGCTTGGTCGCGACGGTGGGCGGCAGTGTCAGCCAGAACGCGCTGAGCCATGGCAGCGGCGCGTTCGGCATTTCGGCGCCGTCAGTGCTGTCGATGGACATCGTGACCGCATCCGGCGAGCTGCTGTGCACGGCGCCCACCACCGCGACCCGCAACTTCGGGCCGGACCTGACGGGCCTGTTCACCGGCGATTGCGGCGCACTCGGCATCAAGGCGGCGATCCGCCTGCCGCTGATGGCCAAACGCGAGCACTTCGAGGCGGTCTCGTTTGCGTTCGACGACTTCGAGAGCTTTCACAGTGCCGTGCGTGCCGCGCAGATCGAGCATCTTGACGACGAAAATTTCGGCCTCGATATCTCTTTGTCACAAGGCCAGATTGCGAAGCAGGAAGGCGTCGGCACGAAGGCCAGGCTGGCGGGCGATGTGCTGCGGGCTGCGCCGAGCAAGCTTGCAGGTCTCAAGCAGCTCGCCGGCATGGCCGTGGCCGGGCAGCGCGCAATGCGCGCCGGCGAATGGATGCATCATTTCATCGTCGAGGGTTCGACCCGGGACGAAGCGGCGGCAAAGGCTGCGCGGCTGCGTGCGGTGCTCGAGCCCTTCGGCCGCGAGATTGCCAACAGCGTGCCGGGCTTTGTTCGAACCCTGCCGTTCGCGCCGCTCAACAATGTGCTCGGGCCCAAGGGCGAGCGCTGGGTGCCGTTGCATGGCGTGCTGCGGCACACCGAAGTGCTGGCGTTTCACGATGCGCTGATGGCTTTCTATGCCGAGCGCGACGTCGACATGAAGCGGCTCGGTGTCTGGGCCGGCGGGATGTTCAGTCCGGTAGGCTCGTCGGGTTTTCTCTACGAGATCGCGATCTACTGGCCGGATACCTTGACGATCTATCACCGCCGAATGCTCGATTCAGCGTTCCTCGCAGGGCTGCCCAGCTATCCTCCGAATCCCGCAGCCCGCGCCTATGTCGAGCAGCTCAAGCGTGACCTGGTTGCGCTGTATGCGGCGCATGGCGCGGCACATTTTCAACTGGGGCGGGCGTATCCGTATCTGAACCGGTTGGACGCGAATTCCCGCGCACTGGTGACATCGATCAAGCGGCAGCTCGATCCACGCGGACTGATGAACCCTGGCGCGCTCGGACTCTAGCGGACTGGGTCAACCCGACGGAAGAACTCCCAGGTCTCCCGAGCGGCATCGACGTCGCGGTTCGTGACTGGACTGGGTGAGCGCGTCGAGTCCGGTGAACCGGGGATCGCGTGGCCGCCCCCGACGATCGTGTAGAGCATGACGGGCAGTTTGCCGGGCGCAATCCAGGCGGTTCGCTCTGCAAGCGAGCGATCTGCAGGGTCGAGATCCGTAAAAATTGAAGTGCGGGGAGCCTTACGGTGCCCGGCACGACGGGCAAACCACTGCGCCGTGTACTCCGTAGAGAGCACGTAGCCGCGACTGATGTCTTCGCCGAGACGAACCAGTCCGCCGTGGAAGGGATTGATCGGGTCAGCGGTGCCGTTGAAAAAAGTGATCGCAACGGGCTGCTGTCGGTCCGTGCAGTCGTTCCCCTGCGGCGCCGGCAGATTCGCACCGATGACGCTGAGCGCGGCATACGACTGCGGGTCCTCCAGTGCCAGGCGCAACACCATGTGGCCGCCATTCGACATGCCCACCGCGAAGACCCGGCGCCGGTCGATACCCGACTCGGCCACCTGCTCGTCGATGATTGCGCGCAGGAATGCCGGGTCGTCGATGTTGCGTTGGTTCGCCTCGTAGCTGGCCGAGCCGCGGCAATCGTTCCAGTGCTGTTCGAAGCCGTCCGGGTACACCACGACAAAACCTGCCGACGCTGCGAGTGGTTCGAGACGCCGTCCGATCATTGTGCGAATCGCCATTCCGTCGCCGCGCGAACCGTGCAGAACGAATATGAGGCCGCCGCCGGCATCTGCTCGCGCCGGCGTGCGTAGCCAGTAGCGGCGCTGGATACCGCCGACCTCGAGTGATCGAAGCTCGAGGCCAAGCTCGACGGGTCGGGGGTTGATCTGAGCCTCGGCGACGGCGCAGAACAGCACCACTGCAAGGAAGGTAGGGGTAGACGCGTGCGCGATCAAATGTATTGCTCCGCTCTGGGATAGCACATCATTGCAGGATATGCGCCCCGACCGTCCAATCTTGAAATCCCCGGTGTGGCATCTGCCGTAGAAGCTTTGTTGGTGAGCACTTGCCTGTAAAATCTGATCGGCAGTTCATGGAGTTGGCCCTGAGTGAGGCCCGGGCAGCCGCCGCTGCCGGCGAGGTGCCCGTCGGCGCGGTGATCGTCCGCGAGAGTGAAATCGTTGCGCGCGGCGCGAACTGCCCGGTTTCAGCCCATGATCCGACCGCGCATGCCGAGATCGTCGCGTTGCGGGCAGCCGGCGCGGCGGCCCGCGATTACCGACTCAATGGCGCAACGCTGTACGTGACCCTCGAGCCCTGTGCGATGTGCGCGGCCGCCATCGTGCACGCGCGAATCGCGCGGCTCGTGTTCGGTGCCTGGGACCCGAAAGCTGGCGCTGCGGGCAGTCTGCTCGACTATTTTTCGATCCCGGCGCTGAACCATCGCGTGGACGTGTTTGGCGGTGTTCACAGCGAGGCCAGCGCTGCGCTACTGCAGGAATTCTTCCAGCGCCGACGCTAGACTGGCGCATGACGCACGCGCCCTCCGCGCTGACCACCGGCCCGATCTCGAAGACCCTGTTCACCTTCACGCTGCCCATCCTGATGGGCAACGTGCTGCAGTCCGTGAATGGGTCAGTGAACGCAATCTGGGTCGGCAAGTTCCTCGGCCCGGCTGCGCTGTCGGCCACGGCGAATTCCAACATCGTAATGTTCCTGCTGCTGGGTGCCGTGTTCGGCATCACGATGGCTTCGACCATCCTGATCGCGCAGCACATGGGGGCCCGCAAGGAGGACGAGGCCAAGCGTGTGGTCGGCACGAGCGCCGTGTTCTTCGCAGTGCTGGCAGTGCTGTTCGCGCTGTTCGGCGTGGCCTTCAGCCCCGGGATCCTGCAGTGGATGGGCACGCCGGCCGACTCGCTGCCGCTGGCCATCTCTTACATGCGGGTGATGTTCATCGCCTTGCCTGCCTCGTACGGCTTTTTCTTCATCATGGCGGTGTTGCGCGGCGCTGGCGATTCGCGCACGCCGTTTTACTTTCTCGTGCTGTCGGTCGTGCTCGACATCATTCTGAATCCAGTGTTCATCTTCGGCGTCGGACCGATCCCCGCGCTCGGTATCGCCGGTTCCGCGACCGCGACGCTGGTGTCCCAGGTGATCAGTCTCACGGCGCTGGTTCGCCATATCTATGCGCGGCGCAATCCGCTCGCACTGCGGCCGGCGGAATGGCACTACGTGCGGATCGACTGGGCGATCGTCAAGGCGCTGGTCTTCAAGGGTCTGCCGATGGGGCTGCAGATGATCGTATTGTCGTCGAGCTTCGTGATGCTGTTCCGCGTCGTCAATCGTTTTGGTTCAGATACGACTGCTGCGTTTGCAGCCGCGCAGCAGCTGTGGAACTACGTGCAGATGCCGGCGCTTGCGCTAGGCGGTGCCGTGTCGTCGATGGCGGCGCAGAACATCGGTGCCGGGCTATGGGATCGGGTGCGCGCGACGGCGCGCGCCGGGGTTTTGTTCAACTTTCTGTTGACGGGTGTGCCGGTGGTGCTGCTGTACCTGATCAACCGACAGGCGCTGAAACTGTTCCTGCCGGCCGGCAGCCCGGCGCTGGAGATCGCACATGAGCTCAATGCGATCATTCTGTGGTCCTTCCCGTTGTTCGGCGTGTCGATGGTGCTGTCGGGCATCGTCCGTTCGGCGGGCGCGGTCGTGCCGCCACTGATCGTGCTCTTCCTGTCGCTGTGGGTCGTGCGCGTGCCGATGTCCTACTGGGCCGCGGATCACTACGGCCCGACGGGCGTCTGGTGGACGTTCTCGATCTCGGCCGTCATCGCTGCCGTGCTGACCGTGCTCTATTACCGCTTCGGCAATTGGCGCAACGCGCGCATGATGGCCCCCGCATCGAAACGCCCCAGCATTGAAACGCCCGAGCATTGAAACGCACTAGAACGTTGCCGGCTCCGTCGTGCTCCAGACCAGCACCGCGGCAAACTGCCGGACGCGATCCACGGTGTGCTGCGCTTCCCAGCCGCGCGCATAGCCGGTTTCCACCTGCAGGAACCACTCCGGTACCGACAGCAGCGGCAATACCAGTCGCACGTCTTCCCAACTGTCCGGGTTCGCGCCGCGCTTTTGCGCCAACACGCGCGCACTTTCGATGTGGCCATAGCCCATGTTGTAGGCGGCGATCGCGAACCAGGTTCGATCAGGCTCCGGGATGCGCGCGGGTATCTGCTCACGCACCTGTGCCAGATAACGGGCACCTGCGAGGATGCTGCCGCGGGCGTCGAACGGGTCGTCGACGTTCAGTGAAGCCGCGGTCAATGGCATCAGCATCATGATGCCCTCGGCACCGTCCGGCGAGATCGCACGCGGATTCCACTGCGATTCCTGGTAGGCAAGCGCCGCGAGCAGCCGCCAGTCGAAACCGGTTTGCACCGAGGCCTGTTCGAAGAACGGTTGCAGGGGCGGCAGCCGTTCGGAGGTCAGAGACTTGAACTCGAGTGCAGTCACGAGGCGCATCCGGCGCACGTCTTCGACCGACTCGGCAATGCGTTGCTGCAGCAAGTTGCTGCGGCGTGCAGCAGCGAAGAACTCGTCGATTCCGGATACCAGCGCGTCACCCCCCGGCGCGACAATCCACTGCACGGGTCGCTTGATCGGCAAGGTCCCGGCAATCGCGAGCTCCGGGTAACGGGATCGGAGAAAATCGAAGCGGCGGCTGTCGATCAGCGCAAGGTCCGCGCGCCGCTCCGCAACCACTTCGAGCGGGCTCAACTGCGCCGAAGTTGCAATGGCAATCCATTGCAGATCCATGCCGCTTTGCGTCGCGTAGCGTTCGAGGAGCGCCGCCTCCGGCGTGTCGTCGGCCACGACGATCTGCAGCGCCGGCAAAGCGCCTGGCAGCGCCGGCCGGGGTTGACCACGGCGGTAGACCCAGTTAAGCGCCACCTCGTCGTATGGTTTGGCAGCGAGCACTGCATCGCCCCAGAACGCGGAATGCGTCAGGTGCGCCGCGGCAAGGTCCGCGTGGCCCTCCAGCAATGCTGCCCGCAGCGCCGAACGGTTGGCGAGAGGCACGATTCGCAGTTTGACGCCAAGCTGTCGGGCAAAGTCGCGCGCCAGCAGGTACTCCAGGCCCTGCTGGCTATGGGTGCCGAGATACCAGGACCATGGTGCCTTCACGGTCGCAACGCGCAGCTCGCCGCGCTGCTGGATGGCGGCCAACGATACTTCCGGCCGCTCCCGAACTGCATCCCGGGCCCCTTCCCGGGTGCAGGCCGACAGCGACCCCAGCACGAGGCCGGTCAGCAGCATGAGGAAGGCGGCTGGTATATTCATCGAGGTTTTTGACCCGTGCAGGCCGCGTGCTCCTTGCCTAGAATAGCGCCCCTCGCGGAGAGGTACCGAAGTGGTCATAACGGCGCCGACTCGAAATCGGATGGTCGGGTAATTCCGGCACGTGGGTTCGAATCCCACCCTCTCCGCCAGTGTAGTGTTGCAGGCCGTCTCGGATCGTGACTCGCGCCACACGGACTACGTTCGCAAGCGCCTGGAAGCCGATATCTTTCCGGAAATCCGAGCACGGCTGGTGTCGGAAATGCCGACCTCGGCGTTCCGCGCCGCGCTCAATGTGAATCGGTGAATGCGCTGATTGGCCTGCGTGCGTGGACCGACGCGAATGGTTTCGTTTTGTGGCTGGCGACACTCGTGATCGCGAGCAGATTCACGCTGTGGTGTTCGCGCAATAGCCACGCAGGCGGGACTCGCGAACGGCTTCGCCGTGCGCGCCTACAAGGCGCTCTTCGAGCGTGTACGCCCCGCGCAGGCGGAGGCATTCGCGCTCGGCGCTGTGCATCTGTGCGTGCGCGTCGATCGATGCGACACGCAATTGTTGCTGTTGCTATTGCTGAGGCTGCGCCAGCAGTTCTTCGAGGGCGTCTCGCAGCTCGGCGGTGTTTGCGGGCAGATGCATCGTGCGTACAGCCGCGCCCTTTGCCGAAAACAGCACCACCGTGCCATTGACGGCGTTATAGCGTTCACCAAAGGCACGGCCGTGCGGTGCACCCAGAGGCGCCACCAGAAACTCGATGCGCTCCGCATACTCAGCTCGCAAGGCATCCATCATCACAATGACCTCCATACCGCCCGTGGACAAGATGTCATACGCCAGCACCAGCGCCGGCTGCCCCTGTCCGATGCGCGCCAAATCGGTCGAATACGGGTTGCGCGGCAACTGGCTCCAGATCAGCGCAGCGACGAGGCCGCTGACGGCCAGATAGATTGGCCATTTGCGCTTGCGCGGCAGTCGCTGGTGTTGCGCGGGCGTCATGGGTATCGCTCTCAAACGAAAAACAGGCAACGCAGCTGATTGACCAGCGCAGGCCCGATGCGGTGAAGGGTTATCGGGAGGAGTTGAAAGCCGGATGCAAGCTACAATCCTGGTCAACCATTTTCAAGAAATACCCGTGCTTTTCCTCGTTTCGCGTGCCGGCGAAGCCGGTGGGTCGCGTCAGGCTTGCTCGTCAGCCGGCTGTGTCAGCACTTGGTAGGCGGCGGCAAAGCGTTCGGTGAACACATGCGGCAGGCCGCTGCCTTCCGGCAGTTCGACGAGACTCCGATAGAGTTCCCCATACAGATCCCAGTTGGTCGGGCGACGGCCCATCAGGTTGCGGGACGCCGACTGTTTGAAACGCTTTTCGAGATGGGCAGGTTCGAGCTGGGCGAGAAACTCGCGCAGAGCCGTCTCCATGGCCTCCGGCGTCGCCTCCTGATGCTGGGTGATCCGATCGAAGGATTCGCGCAACCACAGCGCCGCGTTCAGTCGGCGGCTGTTATGGCTGTTCAGCAGGTTGACCAGCAGATCCTCGACGCCGATGCCGAGATCGAAGGCCGGCGCGCGCTCGCCCGTGTCGTCGCCGCTGTCGGTGAGTCTCAGCTGCAGGCGCGCGCCCTCGTGGCGCATCTCCAGTTCCTTGAGTCCCAATACTGCTTCCCGTAGCAGCTGGCCGGCAAGCTGCAAGACCGATATCGCCGAGCCTTCGACGAGCGACTGCGGCCTGAGCCCTGCGCCGCGACAGAAAGCGTCGAGACCGGCGTTGAGCTCGGGCAGGGTGGCGCCGGCGGCGCGTTGCAGCCTCTGCATCCGCCGCGCCGCAATGATGTCGGAGTTGTCGGCGGCGGGTGTGGCGATAGCCGCCGCCTTGCGCCCCGCGCCAAACGGCACGACAACCGCCTGGCCGTAAGCGTTGCCCACGGCGAGATCCTCGCCACTGGCGGAGTCAACCGCGAACAGCACACTGGGCGACAGCGAGACGTCCAGGCTGCCTTCCATGGAGGGTGCAACGCTCGCAACCTGTTCCACGACCCGCTCCACGGCCGTATTGCGCGAGACGTCGACCGACAGGTCTGCCGTGCGCTCATGGCTGCCCTCCAGGGCGTGGTCGATCGAGACCACCATTTCGTAGTCACCGAGGCGCACGATATCGCCATTGTTGATCTCGCAGGGCGTGCGCTTGGGGATAGGCTCGTCGGAGTCGTTGAGGAAGGTGCCGTTGGTGCTGAGGTCTTCGAGCAGGAACAGACCGTGCCGGAAATGCACGCGCGCGTGATGGCTGGACAGATAGCGCTGCGGATCCGGCAAAACCCAGTCATTGTCGCCCGCCCGGCCGATCGAGCCGCCACCGACGCCGAAGACGATGCCCCGCCCTTGTCCGAGGACTCGTCGTTGTTCACTGACAATGCGCAGCTTGAGCGCCATCGGGTCGGCCCGTCACCCTATAATGTGCGCAAGTTATCAATCACACCCGGCGGGGCGATGGCCGCAAGTCACATTTTCAAGGTCGTGTTCGTGAATCAGGGCAAGGTTTACGAGATCTATGCACGTAAAGTCGGCCAGGGAAACCTGTTCGGCTTCATCGAGGTTGAGGAGATGGTCTTCGGCGAGCGCTCGAGCGTCGTAGTGGATCCCAGTGAAGAGCGCATCAAATCGGAGTTTGCCGGCGTCAAGCGAACCTATCTGCCGATGCACTCGGTGTTGCGGATTGACGAGGTTCGCAAGCAGGGCGTCAGCAAGGTATCGGACTACGAAGGTTCGAACGTCGCGCAGTTTCCGATGCCGGTTCCCGGGCCCTCCGGCTCTCCCTCGCGCAAGTAGTCGCCGGGCTCGACACCGTGATCCTGCAGATTCCGGGCACGACGGCGCTGCCGTCGTTTCGCCTGCATCGACTGATGGATCGTGTGCGCGGCGTCGTGCCCTCGGTGCAAGCGCTGAGCGCGCGATTCGTGCACTTCGTGGATCTTGCCGATGACCTGGTGCCGCGCCAGCATGATGTGCTGCGTCGCCTGCTCGACTACGGCACGCGCGACCCACAGCCCTTCGATGCAACGGGCGCTCTCATCCTGATCGTGCCGCGGCCGGGGACAGTGTCGCCCTGGTCCAGCAAAGCAACCGACATCGCCCATGTCTGCGGGCTCGCCGCGGTGCGGCGCATTGAGCGGGGCATCGAGTATCGCGTCCACGCCAGCGACGCTGCCAGCGACGCTGCCAGCAGCGCTGCACAGCAGGCGGCATCGGTACTGCACGACCGGATGACCGAGGCCGCGCTGTATTCGTTCGACGATACGGCTGCGCTGTTTCGTCGCGACTGGCCGCGGCCGCTCGTTACCATTTCACTGGCTGGCGGACGGGAGGCGCTCGAGCAAGCGAACGTCGAGCTCGGGCTGGCGTTGTCCGATGATGAGATCGACTATTTGATGAACGCCTTTGATCAACTGGGGCGTGATCCGACCGACGTCGAGCTGATGATGTTTGCTCAGGCCAATTCCGAGCACTGCCGGCACAAGATCTTCAATGCCTCGTGGACGATCGATGGTGTTGAACAGCCGAAGTCGCTGTTCGCGATGATTCGTCACAGCCACGCACAGAATCCGCAGGGAGTGATCTCAGCCTATGTCGACAATGCTGCGGTCATCGAAGGCGCAAGCGCGGGTCGACGCTACTTCGCAAACCCAGAGTCACGCATCTATGGCGCGCAGCAAGAGCCCATCGACATCCTGATCAAGGTCGAGACGCACAATCACCCGACCGCCATCTCACCGTTTGCCGGCGCGGCAACCGGCGCGGGTGGTGAAATTCGTGACGAAGGCGCCACCGGACTGGGTGCGCGCCCCAAGGCGGGCCTGGTCGGGTTCTCGGTTTCGCACCTGCGCATTCCGCACGCGCCGCGCCCCTGGGAGCTAAGTGCCGGTCGACCGCAGCGCATTGCCTCGGCACTCGAGATCATGACGGAGGGGCCGCTTGGCGCCGCCGCCTTCAACAATGAGTTTGGCCGCCCGAGTATCTGCGGCTATTTCCGCACCTTCGAGCAGCCGATGCCCGGGGACGCGACACGTCGTTGGTACGGTTACCACAAGCCGATCATGATCGCCGGGGGCCTCGGCAACGTCCGGCGGATGCATGCGCTGAAGCGTGCAACGCCCGTTGGCGGCAAGCTGGTCGTGCTCGGCGGGCCGGCGATGCTGATTGGTCTCGGCGGGGGTGCCGCGTCGTCGATTGGCGCGGGCAGTTCAAGCGCCGCGCTCGATTTCGCGTCGGTGCAGCGCGGCAATCCTGAGATGCAGCGGCGCGCGCAAGAGGTCATCGACCGCTGCTGGGCGTTGGGGGAGCGCAATCCGATCGCGCTGATTCACGACGTGGGTGCCGGAGGCCTGTCGAACGCCGTGCCCGAAGCGGTCGCGCACAGTCCGCGCGGCGCGCGGGTCAATTTGCGTGCCGTGCCGAGCGATGAACCCGGCATGTCGCCGATGGAGCTGTGGTGCAATGAATCGCAGGAGCGCTACGTGCTGGTTGTGGAGGCGACGCGGATCGACGAATTCGCTGCGCTGTGCGCGCGCGAGCGGTGCCCGTTTGCCGTTATCGGTGAGCTGGATGCCAGCGAACTGTTGCGTGTCGATGATCCAGAGCTCAGGACGACGCCCGTGCAGCTGCCGCTGTCCGTGCTGCTCGGAAAAGCACCCAGAATGCGCCGCGATGTCCGGTCCCGGCCGGCTGTGGCGTCGCCGCTCGACCTGCGCGCGATCACGGTCCGCGATGCGGCCTATCGCGTGTTGCGACTGCCTGCCGTTGCCGACAAGACGTTCCTGATCACGATTGGTGATCGCACGGTCGGCGGTCTGGTCAGTCGCGATCAGATGGTGGGGCCCTGGCAGGTTCCCGTCAGCGACGTCGGCGTGACGCTTGCCGATTTCGAAAACAACGCCGGCGAGGCGATGGCGATCGGCGAGCGCACGCCCGTCGCGGCGCTCGATGCGCCGGCCTCCGGACGTCTGGCTGTCGCCGAGGCGATCACGAATCTGCTCGCCGCGCCGATTGCACAACTCTCTGACATCAAGCTGTCAGCCAACTGGATGGCGGCTTGCGGCGAGCCGGGTGAGGACGCCGCGCTGTACGCCACGGTGCGCGCGGTCGGGGAGGAGCTCTGCCCGGCGCTCGGCATTGCGATTCCGGTCGGCAAGGATTCGCTGTCGATGCGCACCAGCTGGCAGGAGGGCTCCGAGTCGCGCAAGATGATCGCACCCATCTCGTTGATCGTCTCTGCGTTCGCGCCGGTTGCAGATGTGCGCCAGACGCTGACACCACAGCTGCGCACCGATTGCGGTGAGACGGTGTTGCTGTGGATCGATCTGTCTGGCGGTCGCCAGCGGCTCGGCGGCTCAGCGCTTGCGCAGGTCTACGGCGGGCTCGGCGAACATGCGGCCGATGTCGATGATCCTGCGCTGCTGCGCGGGTTCGCGGCCACGTTGGCACAGCTGCGTGCCAAGCCCGCCACGGCCGCTGCACTGCTGGCCTATCACGATCGGTCCGACGGCGGGCTGTTCGTCTCGCTGTGCGAGATGGCCTTCGCGGGTCACTGCGGAATCGAAGTCGACCTCGCGACGAGCCGTGATCGGGCGCTCGGCGCGCTATTCAACGAGGAGTTGGGCGTCGTATTGCAGGTTCGTAGCGACAGCGCGGACGCGGTCATTGCCGCGCTTGGGAAGCACGGACTCGGAGCCGCGGCGCGGATCATCGGCAAGCCGACGCCCGCGGCGATGCGGGTACGCATCAAGACCGGCAGCGTCGCGTTTGACGAATCCTGGAGTGATCTGCGCGCGGCGTGGTCGGAAACATCATGGCGCATGCGGCGGCTGCGGGATGATCCCGAGTGCGCCGATGAGGAATTCACCTCGCAATGCGCCGTCGACACGCCGCCGCTGCAGGTGCTGCTCGGCTTTGACGCCAGCGAGGACATCGCGGCGCCGTTCATTGCCACGGGAGTGAGACCGCGCCTGGCGGTGCTGCGTGAGCAGGGGGTCAACAGCCAGACCGAGATGGCAGCCGTATTCGAACAGGCGGGCTTCGAATGCCATGACGTGCACATGACGGATCTGCTGAGCGGTGCGGCGCAACTACGTGACTTTCGCGGCCTGGTCGCCTGCGGCGGTTTTTCATTTGGCGACGTGCTCGGCGCGGGTGAGGGTTGGGCGAAGTCGATCCTGTTTCATCCGGCGTTGCGCGAGATGTTTCAGCAATACCTCGCCCGCTCGGATGTCTTCGCGCTCGGCGTCTGCAACGGTTGCCAGATGCTCGCCTCTTTGCGCGAACTGATTCCCGGTGCCGAGCACTGGCCGCGCTTCGTCCGCAATCGGATCGAGCAGTTCGAGGCGCGACTCGGGCTCGTCGAGATCAGCGACTCGCCCTCAGTGCTGCTACAGGGGATGGCAGGCTCGGTGCTGCCGATTGCGGTGTCGCACGGCGAGGGTCGCGCCGAGTTCGTGAGCCTCACCGAGCAGCAGGCGCTGGAGCGAGCCGGCCTCGCGGCGCTGCGCTATGTCAGCGCACCGGGACAGATCGCGGTCAGCTATCCCGAAAACCCGAACGGCTCGCCGGCGGGGCTGGCCGCGATCTGCAATGCAGATGGTCGAATCACGCTGACGATGCCGCATCCCGAGCGTGTTTTTCGCAATGTGCAGAATTCCTGGCGCCCAGACGGGGCCGGCGAGTACAGCGGCTGGATGCAGCTGTTCCGCAACGCCAGGCGCTGGGTCGGCTGAAACAGTTTGTCGCGCGGGGCGGGCTGATCAACGCGTCAGTGGCTTGTAGCGGATCCGGTGCGGCTGGGCGGCTGCCTCGCCCTTGCGCCGCTTGTGGTCCTCAACGTACTCCTCGTAGTTGCCCTCGAACCAGACCACTTCCGAGTTGCCTTCGAAGGCAAGAATGTGAGTCGCGATGCGATCGAGAAACCAGCGGTCGTGCGAGATCACGACCGCGCAGCCGGGGAATGCCAGCAGCGCTTCCTCGAGCGCCCGCAACGTTTCGATGTCCAGATCGTTGGTCGGCTCATCGAGCAGCAGCACGTTGCCGCCCGAGGCCAGCACCTTCGCCAGATGCACGCGATTGCGTTCGCCGCCCGACAGATCGCCGATCAGCTGCTGCTGTTGCGTGCCCCGGAAATTGAACCGTCCGACGTAGCCACGCGAGGCGGTCTCGTAGTTGCCGACCCGGATCATGTCAAGGCCGCCGGAGATTTCCTGCCAGACGCTGTTCTTATCGTTGAGTGATTGCCGCGACTGATCGACGTAGGCGAGCTTTACCGAAAGTCCGATGCGGATCTCTCCGGCGTCAGCCTTCTCGGTTCCAGTCAGCATCCGGAACAGCGTCGTCTTGCCGGCGCCGTTGGGACCAATGATGCCGACGATGCCGCCCGGCGGCAGCGTGAAGTTCAGGTCGTCGATCAGCAGTCGCTCGCCATAGCTCTTGCGCAGTCCGCGGGCCTCGATGACCAGCTCACCCAGACGCTCGCCCGGCGGAATGTAGATCTCGTTGGTTTCGTTGCGTTGCTGGAATTCGCGCGATGACAGCTCTTCATAGCGCTGCAGTCGCGCCTTGCTTTTGGCCTGGCGTGCTTTCGGGTTCTGCCGCACCCACTCGAGTTCCTTCGCGAGCGTCTTGCGCAGCGAATCGCGCTCGCGTTCCTCGAGTGCGAGCCGCTTCTCCTTCTGTTCGAGCCAGGTCGAGTAATTGCCCTGCCAGGGAATGCCATGGCCGCGATCCAGTTCGAGGATCCACTCGGCAACATTGTCGAGGAAGTAGCGATCGTGCGTCACCGCAATGACCGTGCTCGGATAGGCCTCGAGATAGCGCTCGAGCCAGGCGATCGATTCGGCATCGAGATGATTGGTCGGTTCATCGAGCAACAGCATGTCGGGAGCCGACAGCAGCAGCTGGCACAATGCGACGCGGCGCTTCTCACCGCCTGAGAGGCTGCCGATTTTGGCCTCCCAGGCAGGCAACCGCAGCGCATCGGCGGCGATTTCCAGCTTCCGTTCGATCTCCCAGCCCGCAGCGGCATCGATCGCATCCTGCAGCGTGGCCTGTTCTTCGAGAAGCTTGTTCATCTCGTCATCGGACATCGGTTCCGCAAACGCTTCGCTGATCGCGTTGAATCGCTCCACCAGTGCGAACGTACCGCCGACACCCTGCATCACTTCCTCGCGGACGCTGTGCGCGTCGTCGAGTTGCGGCTCCTGTGGCAGGTAGCCGACGCGGATTCCCGACTGTGGCCGTGCCTCGCCGTCGATGTTCTGGTCGAGGCCGGCCATGATCTTCAGCAGAGTCGACTTGCCGGAACCGTTCAGGCCCAGCACGCCGATCTTCGCGCCCGGAAAGAACGACAGGCTGATATCACGCAGGATCTGCCGCTTCGGCGGCACAATCTTGCTGACGCGGTTCATGGTGTAGATGTACTGGGCCATCGGCGCGGCGTCCTCGGCGTGGATCGGAAGGGCGCGAATTATGCAGCGCGAGAGTGGATTTGGCGACCGGCTGGCTGTGTTAGGCTCGGGCCCGAATGGGTGGGCAAGTCGTCGTCGTAGCCGGAGAATCTTTGGCCCGCTACGGGTTTGGCGAAGGCCATCCGTTCGGTCCAGATCGCCACGCGGCGTTCATGCGCGAGTTTCTGGCCCGCGGGCTGGAGACGCGCACGCGGGTTCTCGAGCCCGCACTGGCGAGCGTCGAGGAGCTGCTGTCGTTCCATACGCCTGAGTATGTCGCGCGGGTGCGCGCGGCATCGCTGACGGGCCAGGGCTTCCTCGATGGCGGGGATACGCCTGCCTATCGCGGTGTGTTCGAGGCGGCCTCTTTTGTGGTCGGCAGCACCCTGCGCGCCTGCGAGGCGGTCATCAGCGGCGAGGCGAGCACCGGCTTTGTGCCGATCGCCGGTTTGCATCATGCGGGGCGAGATCACGCGGCGGGCTTTTGCGTCTTCAATGACTGTGGCGTCGCCATCGAACAGCTGCGGCGCCGCCACGGCCTCAAGCGAATCGCCTACGTCGATATCGACGCGCATCATGGCGATGGCGTCTTCTATGCGTTCGAGTCTGATCCCGATCTGGCGATCGCCGATCTGCACGAAGATGGCCGCACGCTCTACCCCGGTACGGGTGCTGTCACCGAAACGGGTACCGGCGCCGCGATCGGCACCAAACTCAATCTGCCGCTGGCTGCGGGCGCGACCGATGCAGATTTCGATGCCGTGTGGCCACATGCCATGGCGCATCTGGAGCGGTTCGCGCCAGAGTTCATCCTGCTGCAATGTGGTGCCGACAGCCTGGCCGGGGATCCGATCACGCACCTGCAGCTGTCGTGGCGCAGCCATGCCCGGGCTGCGACCGAGCTTGCGGCACTGGCGCGCCGGATCGGCCACGGCCGCCTCGTGGCGACCGGCGGCGGCGGTTATGACCGCAATAATCTCGCAGCGGCCTGGAATGCAGTCGTGGAAGCGCTGATCGCCGCCTGAATGGCCTCGTTCGGGTACAATTCTGGGCCCTGTTTTTCGCGCGCCCGAGGCCCTGACGCATGTTTCCTTCGACGATGACGATAGCCGATTTCGATCCGGCGCTGGCCGCGGCGATGCAAAGTGAACAGCAGCGCCAGGAAGACCATATCGAGCTGATTGCCTCGGAAAACTACGCCAGTCCGCGCGTGCTGGAGGCGCAGGGTTCGGTGCTCACGAACAAGTATGCGGAAGGCTATCCGGGTCGGCGCTACTACGGCGGGTGCGAGTACGTAGACATTGCTGAACAGCTGGCGCTGGAGCGGGCGCGGCAGTTGTTCGGCGCTGCTTATGCAAACGTGCAGCCGCACTCGGGTAGCCAGGCCAATGCAGCGGTGTATCTCGCGCTGCTGAAGCCCGGCGATACGATTCTCGGCATGAGCCTCGATCATGGCGGCCACCTGACCCATGGTGCCAAGGTGAATTTCTCCGGCAAGATCTTCAATGCCGTGCAGTACGGCATTCGCGCCGACAATGGCGAGATCGACTACGACGAGGTCGAGAAGCAGGCGCGCGAGCACCGTCCGCGGCTGATCATCGCGGGTTTTTCGGCGTACTCGCGCACGCTCGATTTCCCGCGCTTTCGCGCCATTGCCGATGCAGTCGGCGCGTATCTGCTGGTCGATATGGCGCATGTCGCCGGTCTCGTGGCGGCCGGCGTCTATCCGAATCCGATTCCCTACGCCGATGTTGTCACGACGACCACGCACAAGACGCTGCGCGGACCGCGCGGCGGCCTGATTCTGGCGCGCCCCAATGACGAACTGACCAAGAAGTTCAATTCGCTGGTGTTCCCCGGTACGCAGGGCGGGCCGCTGATGCATGTGATTGCCGCCAAGGCCGTCGCATTTCTCGAGGCGCTGCAGCCGGAGTTCAAGGTCTATCAGCAGCAGGTCGTCCGCAACGCGCAGGCTGCCTCCGTGCGCATGATTGAGCGCGGCTACCGGATTGTTTCCGGTGGCACTGACAATCATCTGTTTCTGATCGATCTGTCGGGTCGGGAAATCACCGGCAAGGATGCCGATGCGGCGCTCGGACGCGCGCACATGACGGTCAACAAGAATGCAGTGCCGAACGATCCAAGGCCGCCTGCGATCACGAGCGGCTTGCGAATCGGCACGCCGGCTGGCACCACGCGTGGTTTTGGCATCAAGGAGTTCGAGAGCATCGCTGACTGGATGGCCGATGTGCTTGATGCCAATGGCTCCGAGGCAGCGATTGCCAAAGCGCGTGAGCAGGCCCTGGCATTGTGCCGGCGGTTTCCGGTTTACGGGCCCTGAGGCCCGTCGACTGCAGCGCGCGGCAGACCCATGCACTGCCCGTTTTGTGGTCACGAAGAGACCAAGGTCAATGATTCGCGGCTGGCGGCCGACGGCCGCCAGATTCGCCGGCGCCGCGAGTGCCTGTCCTGCAGCGAGCGATTCACGACCTTCGAAGTCGCCGAGCTTGTCATGCCACTGGTGCTGAAGAGTGACGCGACGCGGGAGCCCTTCGATGAGCACAAGCTGCGTCATGGCCTGGAGAAGGCACTCGAGAAGCGACCCGTTGGCGCCGAGACCATCGAGGCGGCGGTGGGGCGAATAGGGCATCGGCTGCGCGCGCTGGGCGAGCGCGAAGTGACCTCGCGCCAGATCGGCGAGGCGGTGATGGAAGAACTGCGGCAACTCGACGAAGTGGCCTATGTGCGCTTTGCGTCGGTCTATCGTCACTTTCAGGATGTGGACGCGTTTCGCGACGAGATCGATCGTTTGCGGCAGAAGCGGCGCCGTCCGCCCGCGGCCGCGCAGCTGAGCCTCTTGCCCGGTGAGACGCCACCGCCTGCCGGTCGACGTAGGCCCCGCAAGCCATGACCGGGTTCAGTGAGTTCGATCGCGCCGCGATGCAGCGGGCGCTGGCACTGGCCACCCGCGGCAGCACCAGTACGCAGCCAAATCCGCGCGTTGGCTGTGTGCTCGGCCGCGAGGGTCGTTGGGTCGGTGAAGGCTGGCACCAACGTGCCGGAGCGCCGCATGCCGAGGCGATGGCGCTGCAGCAGGCGGGCGTGTCGGCGCGCGGCGCCACTGCTTACGTCACGCTGGAACCCTGCGATCACACTGGCCGTACGCCACCGTGCACGGCTGCGCTGCTGGCGGCAGGTGTCAGCCGCGTCGTGTATGCCATTGCGGATCCGGATCCGCGCGTGGCCGGTCGCGGTGCCGCGCGACTGCAGTCCAGCGGTATCCAGGTCGAGGCTGGCTTGCTGAGCGAAGCGGCCGAGGCAGTCAACTGCGGTTACCTGTCGCGATTGCGACGCGGCCGACCTTGGGTGCGACTGAAACTCGCCGCCAGCCTCGATGGCCGTACCGCGCTCGCCAACGGCCGCAGCCAGTGGCTCACCGGGTCCGAGGCACGCGCCGATGTGCAGCGCTGGCGCGCCGAGAGCGCGGCGATCCTGACCGGTATTGGCACGGTGCTGGCCGATGATCCGGCGTTGACGGTGCGCATCGGTCCCGAGCCGCGGCGGCAGCCGGATATTGTTGTCGTTGACAGCGATCTGCGGCTGCCCGCGTCAGCACGGCTGCTGCAATCGGCGGGCGGTGTGCATGTCTTTCATGCCAGCGACAACGAGACCGTCGCGGCCGCATTGCGCGAGTGCGGCGCGCGGCTCGAACGCCTGCCGCCGGCAGCACACGCGGACGGCAGTGATCCGCAAGTGGATCTGACGGCAATGCTCGCGCATCTGGGTGCGCTACAGGTCAACGAAGTCTGGACGGAGTGCGGTGCGACTCTCGCCGGCTCGCTGCTGCGCGAGCAGCTGGTCGACGAGCTGGTGCTCTACCTCGCGCCACGCCTGCTTGGATCGGACGCGGCGCCGCTGGTGCAGCTGACGGGCCTCACTGCGCTGTCCGAACAGCCACCATGGCAGGTCCATGATCTGCAGAGAGTCGGCGGCGATGTCCGTATCATGCTGCGTCCGGCCCGGTCGGCCTGAGCTGAGCTATCGATAGATGTTCACCGGAATCATTCAGGACGTTGGCGTCGTGCGCACACTGGAGCAGCGGGGCAATGACGTGCGGTTGACCGTCGGCATTACCGCGCTGCCGCTCGATCGCGCGCGGACGGGCGACAGCATTGCGGTCAGCGGCGTCTGCCTGACAGCGCTCGATCTGAGGCGCGATGGTTTTTCGGCGGATGTGTCGCGCGAGACGCTGAGTCTGACGACGCTGGGTGCGCTGCAAGCCGGTAGCCGCGTGAACCTGGAGTCGGCGCTGCGCGCCGGTGATCCGCTGGGTGGCCACCTTGTTGCAGGTCACGTCGATGGACTGGGCGAGATCCAGAGCCTCGAGACGGATGCCCGCTCGACACGGCTGCGCTGCGCGGTGCCCGCGGCGCTTGCGCGTTACATTGCGCGCAAGGGATCGATCACGATCGATGGCGTCAGCCTGACCATCAACGAGGTCGACGGAGCGGTCTTTGGCGTCAACCTGATTCCCCATACCCAGACGGTCACCACGCTCGGCGCGCTGCGCGTCGGGCAGCAGGTCAACCTGGAAGTCGATACCATCGCGCGGTACGTCGAGCGGCTGCTCGCTGTCCCTGCCTGAGCCGAGAAGGAGTTGCCATGCGAGTCGTCCGCCAGAGTGCTGCATCCGCGACCGGCCTGAACACAGTCGAAGAGCTGCTCGCTGATCTCGCTGCCGGGCGAATGATCGTGCTGATGGACGATGAAGATCGCGAGAACGAGGGCGATCTGGTCATGGCCGCGAGTCACGTACGCGCCGCGGACATCAACTTCATGGCGCGCAATGGCCGCGGACTGATCTGCCTCACGCTGACCCGCGATCGCTGCCAGCAGCTGCGGCTGCCGCTGATGGTCAGCGACACGGATCGCGACCTGCGGACCAACTTCACGATCTCGATCGAGGCGGCCGAGGGCGTCACGACTGGCATCTCGGCGCACGATCGCGCCCACACGGTGCGCGCCGCCGTGGCGCCCGATGCTCGTGCGCAGGATCTGCGACAACCCGGCCATATCTTTCCGATCATGGCGCAACCCGGTGGTGTGCTGACCCGCGCGGGGCACACCGAAGCCGGTTGCGATCTGGCGCGACTCGCGGGCCTCGAGCCCGCGGCGGTGATCGTCGAAATCATGAACGATGACGGCACGATGGCGCGCCGCAGTGATCTCGAAGTGTTCGCACGGCAGCACGATCTCAAGATGGGCACGATCGCCGATCTCATTCGCTATCGGCTGCGCAACGAGCGCTCGGTCGAGCGCATTGCCGAGAAGCCCGTCAGCACTGCGCACGGCGAATTCCTGCTCTGCGCCTACCAGGACCACGTGCATCGCGATGTGCACCTGGCGCTGGTGCGCGGCGACGTGCGCGCGCCTGGCGCGGTTCCGCTGGTGCGCGTGCATCTGGCAGATACGCTACGCGACGTCGTCGGCATCCACGTGGAGGGCCGCGCCTGGAATCTCGACGCGGCGATGCGGCGGGTCGCTGCAGAGGGCTGCGGCGTGATTGTGCTGCTGCGTGAAGCAGAGTCGCCGCGTGAACTGGCGGACGCCGTAAGTTCGCTGGGACAGGCGAGTCCGGCCCGATCCGGCGAAGGCAGCACGGTGCTGCGCACCTATGGCATCGGCGCGCAGATCCTCAAGGACCTGGGCGTGCGCCGCATGCGCGTGCTGTCTGCGCCGAAGCAGATGCACGGCATCTCGGCGTTCGATCTCGAGATCGACAGCTACGTGGACAGCGATGACTGAGATCGCCCCTTTCGATCAGCTCGCTGGCAGCGTCGATGCATCCACCGGCAGCGTCGCCATCGTCGCTGCGCGCTTCAATGATTTCATCGTCGCGAGTCTGCTCAAGGGTGCGACGGCCTGCTGGAAAGAGCATGGCGGAACCCCCGACCGATTGACGATCGTGCGGGTGCCGGGCGCCTTTGAGCTGCCGTTGGCGGCCAAGCGCCTCGCCGAATCCGGTCGTTTTGCTGCGGTGATTGCGCTCGGCTGCGTCATTCGGGGCGACACGGCGCACTTCGACTTCGTTGCGGGCGAAGCGGCGTCTGGCCTCACGCAGGCTTCGCTGCAGACGGGCGTGCCGATCGTGTTCGGTGTGCTGACGGTCGAGTCTGTCGAACAGGCCATCGAGCGGGCGGCGTTGCTGCGCATGAACAAGGGCGGCGAATCGATGGAAGTTGCGCTCGAGATGGCCAGTTTGTTTCGGCATCTATAGCGCAGCATGGCTATGGCGAAAGCACAGAGGTTCGATCCGCGTTCCGCCGCGCGCGCGGTCGCTCGCCGCCTTGCCATGCAGGCGCTGTACCGCTGGCAGCTCAACGACTCACCGTGGCAGGACGTGCTCAGCGAGTTCGCTGACGCCGCGGACATGCCCAAGGCCGATGCGGCATATTTCGAAGAGCTGGTGCGCGAGATTGCCCAGGACCGGGTCGGCCTCGATGCCCGGCTGCAACCTTGGCTGGACCGCGGCACCGCCGATCTCGATCCGATCGAGCACGCCGTGCTTTTGATCGGCGTCTACGAGCTCGTGATGCGGCTGGATGTGCCTTATCGCGTCGTGATCAGCGAGGCGGTCGGACTCGCGCGCCGTTTCGGCGCGACGGATGGCCATCGCTTTGTCAACGCGGTGCTCGATCGCGCGGCGCGCGAGCTGCGCACCACAGAGCACTAGCCAATACCAACGTGCTTGGCGAATTCGAACTGATCGAGCGGTATTTTTCGAACTGCGGCGCGCTGCGCCCGGATGTCGTGCTCGGCGTCGGTGACGACGGTGCTGTGATGCGTGTGCCGGAAGGGTGGGAACTGGTCGCCGCCGTCGACACGCTCGTCAGCGGCGTGCACTTTCCGCCCGACTCGCCACCGGAGTCGATCGGCCATCGAGCCCTGGCGGTCAATCTCAGCGATATCGCGGCGATGGGTGCTGTGCCTGCCTGGGCAACATTGGCACTGACCCTGCCGGACGTAGATGCGAGCTGGCTCGCCGGATTTGCCGCGGGCTTCGGCAAGCTTGCACAGACGCATGGTGTGGCGCTGGTCGGCGGCGACACGACCCGTGGAGCCCTCAGCGTCACGGTCCAGGTGCTGGGAGTCGTTCCGGCCGGGCAGGCAATCCGCCGTGCCGGTGGCAAGGCCGGACATCGGCTTTTCGTGTCCGGTCATCCCGGTGAGGCGGCGGCGGGACTGGTGATTGCGCAACGATCAGGCGCAGCGAGCGCCAGCCAGACGCAGGCGCAGGCGCAGCTTCGTTCTCGTTTCGAATATCCCACGCCACGCGTCGAACTCGGGCTCGCGCTGCGGCCGTGGGCGAGTGCTTGCATCGATGTTTCCGACGGCTTGCTCGCCGATATCGGCAAGCTGGCAGCGGCCAGCGCAACCGGTGCGTCGATTGATGTGGCGCAACTGCCGCTTTCCGCTGATTTGATCGGTGAGCTGGGCGGCAGCGAGGCCATGGTTCGGGCGCTCGGCGGTGGCGACGATTACGAACTGTGCTTTTGCATCGCGCCCGAGAAACTGACCGCCTTTGCAGCTGCCGGCATCTGCGAACGTTTCTCCTGCCAGGTCATCGGCGCGCTGGAAGCCCAGCCGGGCGTTCGGGCGACAAGGAACGGCACGCAAATCCGGATCGAAGGCTCCGGATTCGACCACTTCCGGCGCTAGGCGTACCGGGCGGGACGCACGTCACATCGGTGTTCGGGGCGCCTCCGTATCCTGCCGCCCATGGCTGTGGTGCTGCAAGAAGCGAAGCGCGGATCCCCGATACCCGAGAAGATCGGCAAGTACGTGATCGTCAAGGAAGTCGGCCGTGGCAGCACCGGCACGGTCTATCTGTCGCATGACCCGTACTACGGGCGCGACGTGGCGATCAAAGTCTACAGTTTCGACGCCGGCGGCGATGACGACAAGGCGCGCATCGCCCGCAAGATGTTCCTGTCCGAAGCGCACATGGTCGGCATGTTGCAGCATCCGCATATCCTGCCGATCTACGACGCCGGCGAGGAGGGCAGCTACTGCTACATCGTGACTGAGCATGTGCACGGCGCGCGCACGCTGGCAGCCTACTGCAAGCCGGACAACCTGCTGCGCGTCGATGATGTCGTGGAGATCATCTACAAGTGCGCACGCGCCCTGCACTACGCGCATTCGCGCGGTGTGATCCATCGGGACATCAAGCCATCGAACATCATGCTGACGCAGGATTCGGATGTGCGCATCATCGACTTCGGCATCGCACTGGTCGCCGATTCCGATATCTCGCGGATCGAAGGCATTGCCGGCAGTCCGTCCTACATGTCGCCGGAGCAGGTGCAGAGCCTCGAGCTGACTCACGCCTCGGACATCTATTCGCTCGGCGCGGTCATGTACGAACTGCTGACCGGCGCGCGCCCGTTCAAAGCCTCGAATCTCGCCAAGCTGCTGCATCAGATTGTCTATGCGACGCCGGTGCCGATCCACACGTTGCGCAAGGACATCCCCGAAGAGCTCGAGCAGGTCGTCGCGACCGCGCTGATGAAGTTGGCGGAGCGACGCTACCGGAGCGGACTCGACTTCGCGGCCGAACTGACCCGCGTGCATCAGAAGCTGCGCGAGGCCTATGCGCGAATCGATCAGCAGGAGCATTTCGGCACTCTGCGCAGATTGCGCTTCTTCCATGAGTTCTCGCATGCCGAGATCTGGGAAGTGATGCGCGCGAGTTCCTGGCGGGATTACGCACCCGGCGAGGAGATCGTCAAGGAAGGCGATATCGACGAGCGCTTCTATATCCTTGTCGCCGGCGAGTGTGCAGTCGAGCGCAATGGCACGAGTCTGGGCAACATCGAAACGGGCGACTGCTTTGGCGAGACCGGCTATGTCAGCGGCGCGCGGCGCACCGCGACCATCTGTGCGGCAACTCCGGTGACTGTGCTCAAGGTCAGTGCAACCCTGCTCGAGCAGGTCTCGGCGAGCTGTCAGCTGCGCTTCAACCGGATGTTCCTGCAGACCCTGATCCGGCGACTCCAGACGGCGGAATCCCCAAGCATTCGCTAGCGCTCGACGCCGCGTATAGTAGCGCCGATGCCCACCGGTACTTCCCGCGGCGTGCTCGCCATGGCCGTCGCGGTTGCGTCATTTGCTTTCCTCGATGCCGCCCTGAAGGTCATTGCCGACAGCTATCCGCCGCTGCAGGTCAGCGCGATTCGAGGATTCGCCTCGCTGCCGTTCATCGTCATTCCGCTGTTGTTTGCAGGCAGGCAGCGTGAGCTCAGGCCGGCCTCACCGGGCCTGCATCTGCTCAGAGGTGCGCTCGGCGTGCTGATGATGGTGACCTTCGTCTATGCGCTGCGCGAGCAGTCGCTCGCCGAGGTTTATGCGATCTATATGATCGCGCCACTGCTCGTCGTGGCGCTCGCTGCCTGGCTGCTCAAGGAACGGGTGGACCTCGGTCGCTGGCTGGCCGTGCTGACCGGGCTTCTCGGCGTGCTGTGGATTTTGCAGCCGTCGGCCGGCCGACTGCAGCTGGTTGCGGGACTGGCAACCTTGATCTCGGCACTCGCCTGGGCGTTGACGGCCGTCATGGCGCGGCACCTGACGCGCACCGACCCTCCGGCTTCGATTTCCTTTTCGTTCCTGCTCTTGATCGGCGTGATCGCGGGTTTGCTGGCCTGGCCCGACTGGATTGCGATCCGCGCCCAGGACTGGCTCTGGATCATTGCAATAGGCGGACTCGGCGCACTGGCGCAGATCGCCATCATCGACGCGTTTCGGCATGCGCCGGCGTCGACGGTTGCGCCGATCGAGTACACCGGGCTGCTGTGGGGCATCGGGATCGATCGGATCTTCTGGGGGTTCGTGCCTGGCGCCAATGTGATCATCGGCGCCTCATTCGTGATCGGCGCAGGACTCTACGTTGCGTGGCGCGAGCGGCTGACTACGCGCTGAGCGCGCGTGGCCCACCAGCGTTCGATTGCGCCGCTGATCGCGTTGCCGTCGAGGCCAGCAGCGATCAGGCAGTCCTCGCGTGAACCGTGGCCGATGAAGCGATCCGGAATTCCAAGGCAAAGCTGGGCGATGGACGCACCCTCAGCAGCAAGCAGTTCCGCGACCGCTGAGCCGGCGCCGCCGGCGACGGCATTCTCTTCCAGTGTGATCAGAGCCGTGTGATCCGCCAGCAGACCGAGCACGAGTTCGTCATCGAGCGGCTTGATGAAGCGCATGTCGACGAGCGTCGCATCGAGACGTTCGGCGACCGGTGCAACGCTGTGCAGCAGCGCACCGAAATTCAGGATCGCAAGACCCGTGTTGCCGTGCCGGCGGATGACGCCCTTGCCGACTGGCACCGCCGTCATCTGTTCGACTGGCGCTACGCCGGGCCCGGGCCCGCGCGGGTAACGGACCGCGGAAGGACCGGGCAGGGTGGTCGCGGTGTAGAGCATCTGGCGACACTCGTTTTCGTCGCTCGGCGCCATCAGGGTCAGGTTGGGAATACAACGCAGGAACGAAATGTCGTAGGAGCCCTGGTGGGTCGCGCCGTCACTGCCAACGAGACCGGCACGATCCAGTGCGAACACAACCGGCAGATTCTGCAGCGCGACGTCATGAATCAACTGGTCGTAGGCGCGCTGCAGGAAAGTTGAGTAGATCGCCACCACCGGTTTCAATCCCTCGCAGGCGAGGCCGGCCGCGAACGTTACGGCGTGCTGTTCAGCAATCGCGACGTCGAAGTAGCGCGAAGGAAAGCGCTTCGAGAACTCCACCAGGCCCGAGCCCTCGCGCATGGCAGGCGTAATGCCGATCAGCTTCGGTTCGAGTTCTGCCATGTCACAGAGCCACTGGCCGAAGACCTGCGAGTAGCTTGGGCCCGAAGCTTTCTCCTTGAAAATGACCCCGGTCAGCGGATCGAACGGCCCGGGTCCGTGCCATTTGATCGGGTCCGCTTCGGCTGGCGCGTAGCCCTTGCCCTTGCGCGTGACGATGTGCAGGAACTGCGGCCCGCTCAACTTGCGCAGATTGCGCAATGTCTTGACCAGCACCTTGACGTCATGGCCGTCGACCGGACCGATGTAGTTGAAGCCGAGCTCCTCGAACAGCGTGCCAGGCAGCACCATGCCCTTGACATATTGCTCGGAGCGGCGCGCAAGCTCCCAGGCGGTCGGCATCTGCCGCAGAACCTTCTTGCTGCCTTCGCGCAAGGTCGCGTAGGTGCGGCCCGAGAGCATCCGCGCGAAATAATTGGACATGGCGCCGACGTTCTCGGAGATCGACATGTCATTGTCGTTGAGGATCACGAGCACGTCCGCGGTCAGCGCGCCGGCATGATTCAGTGCCTCGAAAGCCATGCCCGCCGTCATCGCGCCATCGCCGATCACGGCGACGACGCGGCGTTTCGATTGTTCCTGTGCGGCCGCGACCGCCATGCCGAGCGCAGCGCTGATCGATGTGCTGGCGTGACCGACACCGAAGGTGTCGTAAGGGCTCTCTTCACGCGCCGGAAACGGTGCAAGTCCGCCAGCCTGCTTGATCGTATGCAGGCGCTCGCGCCGACCCGTCAAGACCTTGTGCGGATAGGCCTGGTGCCCGACGTCCCAGACGATCCGGTCTTCAGGTGTCGAATAGGTGTAATGCAGTGCAACCGTGAGCTCCACGGTGCCGAGCCCTGCGGCAAAGTGGCCGCCGCGGGTCGCGACGCTCTGGATCAGATACCTTCGCAGCTCGTCACAGACCTGCCGCAGCTTCGACTCCGGCAGGGTGCGCAGCTCGGCCGGCGAATCCAGCTTCGACAGTAGTGCAAACTCTTTGCTGGGACCACGCATGGCAGCGGCCTAGTGAGAGCGGTTCACGACGAAGTCGGCGAGCTGGCGCAGCGCATCGACTTCGGGTCCGAGCGCTTCGAGCGCAGCCACGGCGCGATTGCGCAGCGCAGCGGCACGCTGCTCCGAGGCCGCAAGACCAATGGTGCTGGGGTAGGTCGGTTTGTGATGTGCTGCATCAGCGCCGGTCGCCTTGCCAAGTTCAGCGGCATTGCCGGCGACATCGAGGATGTCATCCTGGATCTGGAATGCGAGGCCAATCTCCGCGCCAAAGGTCTGCAGCGCCGTGAAGCGCGCGCCGCTCGTGAAGCCGGCCGCTGCCGCGCCCATCAGGATGCTGGTCGAGATCAGCGCACCGGTCTTGCGGCGATGCATCTCTTCGAGCGCGGCCTCCGAAAGCTGCTGTCCGACCGCAGCGAGATCAATGGCCTGGCCACCCGCCATGCCGCCAGTACCAATGCTGTTCGACAACAACCGGATCATGGTCAAGCGGGCACGGCATTCGGCCGCCTCGCCGTCACCATCCCCCGGGCCCGGGCCCGGGCCTGCCAGCACCGCAAACGCCAGGGCCTGCAGTGAGTCGCCGACCAGGATCGCGGTGGCTTCGTCAAAGGCGCGATGGCAAGTCGGTCGGCCGCGCCGCAGGTCGTCGTCGTCCATGGCAGGCAGGTCATCGTGGACCAGACTATAGACATGAATGAGCTCGACGGCTGCCGCGGCGTCGTCGAGCAGCTGGGGCGGTGCATCGAGCGCTTCGCCCGTTGTGTAGACGAGCACCGGTCGCAGTCGCTTGCCGCCGCCCAGCGCGCTGTAGCGCATCGCCTCACGCAGCCGTTCGGTGCCGGGATTGGGGAGCCGCAGCACATGATCGAGCACGCGCTCGATCCGCTGTTGGTGCGCCAGGATCCGCGCCGTGACCGGCGCGCTAGCCGTGGCCGCCAGCAAATCAGTCGCGGCGGAAGGTGGGCGCGTCATCATGATTGTCTGAATCCTCAAATGCTTCGATCGCGACCTCGCCCTGGCGTTGCGTCAGCAGGTCGACCCGCGCCTGCGCCACTTTCAGCGCGGTCTGGCACTCGCGGGTCAGGACGACGCCGCGCTCGAACGTCCGCAGTGCGTCTTCGAGCGGCAGATCGCCCTGTTCCATGCGTTCGACCAGCGCCTCGAGTTCGCGCAGCGACTGCTCGAAGTCCGGGGCCGGCATGGCGTCGCTGGGGTCTTTGCTCTTGCGCTTCACAGGCATCCATCCTGAACCATGACCGGCACGTTACACAGGCGCCGAATCAGGGGTCAACGTGAGTTGACGCTCCCCACCGCGGGGCATACAGTCTTTGCATCGTTAGACATAGTCTAAAGTGCAAGGAGAGAGACCGTGAATCTAAAGGGCAGCAAGACTGAACAGAATCTCAAAGACGCATTCGCCGGCGAATCGCAGGCCAATCGTCGCTATCTCTACTTCGCAGCCAAGGCGGATATCGAGGGCTACAATGACGTCTCCGCGGTGTTTCGCTCGACGGCTGAAGGCGAAACCGGCCACGCGCACGGACATCTTGAGTATCTGGAGGCCGTGGGCGACCCGGCGACCGGCCTGCCGATTGGCGACACGCGGCTGAATCTGAAGGCGTCGATCGCCGGCGAGACCCACGAGTACACCGACATGTACCCGGGCATGGCCAAGCAGGCGCGCGATGAAGGCTTCGCGGAGATTGCCGACTGGTTCGAAACCCTCTCGAAAGCCGAGCGTTCACACGCCAACCGTTTCCAGAAGGCGCTCGAAGGTCTTTGATGCTGCGTTTCACTGCCGATCCGCAGCAGTGCGGATCGGCGGTGGTGAGTTGAGATGAGTTCCAGCAGCCTTTCCGGCGGCCGCGAAGGCTCGCTCGAAGCGCCCACCCGGCATCCGCTCGACTGGCAGAACCCCGAGTTCTACGACCAGGCCAGCCTCGACAAGGAACTCGAACGGGTCTTTGACATCTGTCATGGCTGCCGGCGCTGCTTTTCGCTGTGCAACGCCTTCCCGACACTGTTCGACGCCATTGACGAGTCGCCCACGCTGGAACTCGACGGTGTCGAGAAGCAGAAGTTCGGGGAAGTGGTCGATCATTGCTACCTCTGCGACATGTGCTACATGACCAAGTGTCCGTACGTGCCGCCGCACCCGTGGAACCTGGATTTTCCTCATTTGATGCTGCGGGCGAAGGCCGTCAAGCATCGCCAGGGCGGGGTGCGGACCCGCGACCGGATCCTCTCGGCGACCGATACCGTCGGGCGGATTGCCGGCATTCCGGTCCTCGTCGAGGCGGTCAACGCTGCCAATCGGTCGAGCCTCGGCCGCAAGCTGCTGGAGAAGACCCTGGGGGTCGCGACCGATGCCCCGGTGCCGGATTATCACTCCAACACGGCGCGCAAGCGTCTCAGCGGGCATGTCTCGCGGGCGACGGTCACCGCAACGCCCGAGACCCAGGGGCAGGTCGCGCTGTTTACGACCTGCTATGGCAATCGCAACGAGCCCGAACTGCCGCTTGATCTGGTGGCCGTGTTCGAGCACAACGGCATCGGCGTCAAGCTGGTCTCACAGGAGAACTGCTGTGGCATGCCGAAGCTTGAACTGGGAGATCTTCCGGCTGTCGCGCGCTTCAAGGAGGCGAACATCCGCGCGATGAAGCAGGCGATCGACCAAGGGTTTGATATCGTCGCTCCGATCCCTTCCTGCGTGCTGATGTTCAAGCAGGAGCTGCCGCTGATGTTCCCCGATGATGCCGACGTGCAGCGCGTCAAGGCGCGGATTTTCGATCCGTTTGAATACCTGATGCTTCGCCACAAGGCGGGTCGGCTGCGCACGGACTTCAAGGCCGCGCTCGGCAAGGTCAGCTACCACGTGCCGTGTCACCTGCGGGTGCAGAACATCGGTCTGAAGACGCGCGATATCCTGAAGCTCGTGCCGGATACCACCGTTGAAGTCATCGAGCGCTGCTCGGGCCACAACGGTACCTATGCGGTGAAGAAGGAATTCCGCGCGGCCTCGCTCAAGATCGGCCGGCCCGTCATGTCGCGGGTGGAAGCAGCGAAGCCGGACTATTACTCTAGCGACTGTCCGATGGCGGGCCACCAGATCGAGTCGGGTCTGGCGAACCGCCAGACACCGACGCATCCGCTGAAGCTGCTTCGATTGGCCTACGGAATCTGACGATGCAGAAACTGACCGCTCAAGATCTGCTGAGTCTCGAAACGTACGCGCGCGAACGCGAAGACTTCCGCAGCCGCGTGCTCGCGCACAAGCGGCATCGGCAGGTGGCGATCGGTCCGAACATGACCTGGTGCTTCGAGGATCGCCTGACGGTGCAGTACCAGGTGCAGGAGATGCTGCGAACCGAGCGGATCTTCGAGGCGGCGGGGATCGCCGAAGAGCTGCAGGCGTACAACCCGCTGATTCCTGACGGCGCAAACTGGAAAGTCACGATGCTGATCGAGTTCACGGATGGCGACGAACGTCGCGTCCGCCTCGGCGAGATGAAGGGCATCGAGCATCGCTGCTGGGCGCAGGTGGCGGATTATTCGCGCGTGCTCGCATACGCTGACGAGGATCTCGAGCGCAGCAACGACGTCAAGACTTCCGCCGTGCACTTTCTGCGCTTTGAGCTCAGCGAAGCGATGATCGCGTCACTGCAGGACGGTGCACGACTCGCGATGGGCGCCGATCACCCGGCCTATCCGCATTCGGTCGACACGATCGTCGATCCGGTGCGCCGTGCGCTGCTGGCGGACTTCGCCGCGCGACCGTAGACTCCGCGACCAATACCCATGGCGAAAGACTACGATGCCTCGTCTATCGAGGTGCTGTCCGGCTTGGAGCCCGTCCGGCGTCGCCCCGGCATGTATACCGACACCACCCGGCCCAATCATCTGGCGCACGAGGTGGTCGACAACAGCGTCGATGAGGCCCTCGCCGGGCATGCCCGCGAGATCACGCTCAAGCTGTACAAGGACGGCTCACTCGAAGTTGCCGATGACGGTCGCGGTATGCCGGTCGATATCCACCCGAAGGAAAAGATCAGCGGCGTTGAACTGATCCTGACCCGCTTGCATGCGGGCGGCAAGTTCGACGGCGAAAGCTACAGCTACTCCGGTGGCTTGCACGGTGTCGGTGTCTCGGTCGTCAATGCGCTGTCCCGGCAGCTCGACTGCTGGGTGCGTCGCGGCGGCAAGGAATACAACATCGGCTTCAAGGAAGGGCGCGTCTCGTCGAAGCTCGAAGTGGTCGGCAGCGTCGGCCAGCGCAACACCGGCACGACCCTGCGCTTCTGGCCCGATCCGAAGTTCTTCGACTCCGATCGATTCTCGGTGCCGCAGCTGCGGCACATGCTGAAGGCCAAGGCGGTGCTGTGCCCCGGGCTGCGGGTGCGCTTCGTCAATGAGCAGAGCGGCGAGACGGAAGAGTGGTTCTTCACGGCTGATCTCGGTGAGTACCTCGCTTCAGAGCTCGGCAAGACCCCGCGCCTGCCTGCTGAGCCGATCACCGCCAAGCGCGAGCAGCCGCAGGACCGGATCGAGTACGCGCTGTGCTGGGCGCCGGACGCTGACCCCAGCGTTGCCGAAAGCTATGTGAACCTGATCCCGACCATCGAGGGCGGCACGCACGTCAACGGCCTGCGCGCGGGCGTTGCCGCCGCGGTGCGCGAGTTCTGCGAGTTCCGCAACCTGCTGCCACGCGGCGTCAAGCTGGCGCCGGAAGACGTCTGGAGTCGGGTCAGCTACGTGCTGTCGCTGAAGATTCGCGAACCGCAGTTCGCCGGCCAAACCAAGGCGCGATTGGCTTCGCGTGACGCCGCAGCGCTGGTGGAGGGATTCGTCCACGACTCACTGGCGCTGTGGCTGAACCAGCATCCGGAAGCCGGCGAGCGCATTGCGCAGTGTGCGATCGAGAACGCGCAGGATCGGATCAAGGCCGCACAGAAAGTGCAGCGCAAGCGCATCGCGAGCGGTCCGGCGCTGCCGGGCAAGCTCGCGGACTGCGCGACCGATGACCCGCGGCGCTCGGAGCTGTTTCTGGTCGAAGGCGATTCGGCTGGCGGCTCGGCGAAGCAGGCGCGCGACAAGGACTTCCAGGCCATCATGCCGCTGCGCGGCAAGATCCTGAATACCTGGGAGCTCGAGGCGTGCGCGGTGGCGGCGTCCGAGGAAGTCCACAACATCACTGTGGCGCTGGGCGTTGATCCGGGTACGAGCGACCTGTCGGGCCTGCGTTACCACAAGATCTGCATCCTGGCCGACGCTGACTCCGACGGGCAGCACATTGCGACGCTGCTGTGCGCGCTGTTCCTGCGGCATTTCCGGCCGCTGGTCACCGCCGGGCATATCTATGTGGCGATGCCGCCGCTGTATCGCCTCGATGCCGGCAAGCAGGTCGCCTATGCTCTCGACGAAGCGGAGCGCGATGCGATCGTGCAGCGCTGGCAGGGCGAAACGCGCGCCAAGATCAGCGTGACCCGCTTCAAGGGGCTCGGCGAGATGAATCCCTCGCAGCTGCGCGAGACCACCATGGATCCGCGTACGCGCCGGCTTGTGCAGCTGTCGCTTGCCGCGATGGACGAGACCGATCAGCTGATGGACATGCTGCTCGCCAAGAAGCGCTCGGCGGACCGACGCGAATGGCTCGAGCAGAAGGGCAATCTGGCCGACGCGGCGCTGCTCTGATATGGAAGACCAGGAGCTGAACTTCGAGGGCGTCGAAAAGCGCCCGCTTCGCGTCTTCACCGAGAAGGCCTATCTCGAATACTCGATGTACGTGATTCTCGATCGGGCGCTGCCGGCGCTCGGCGACGGGCTCAAGCCGGTACAGCGCCGCATCACTTATGCCATGAGCGAGCTCGGGCTGTCGGCCGTCTCCAAGCACAAGAAATCGGCGCGCACGGTCGGCGATGTGATCGGCAAGTTCCATCCGCATGGCGACTCCGCCTGTTACGAGGCGATGGTGCTGATGGCACAGCCCTTCGCGTATCGGTATCCGATTGTCGACGGGCAGGGCAACTGGGGCTCGCAGGACGATCCGAAGTCCTTCGCCGCGATGCGCTACACCGAAGCGAAGCTGACGCGCTACTCCGAAGTGCTGCTGCGTGAACTGGGCGATGGCACGGTCGACTGGAGCCCCAACTTCGACGGCACGATGGAAGAACCGCGCGTGCTGCCGGCGCGGCTGCCAAACCTGCTGCTGAACGGCACGACCGGCATCGCGGTCGGCATGGCAACCGACATTCCGCCGCACAACCTGCGCGAGGTGGCCGCGGCCTGCGTGCATCTGCTGAACGAGCCTGAAGCGACGACCCGTGCACTGATGAAGTTCATCAAGGGGCCGGACCTGCCGACCGGCGCCGAGATCGTGTCACCGCGCGCCGACCTGCTCGAGTTCTACGAAAAGGGCACGGGGAGCTTCAAAGCACGCGCGACGTGGAAACTCGAAGACGACTGCATCGTCGTCACGCGTCTGCCGTGGCAGGCGTCAGGGTCCAAGGTGCTCGAAGGGATCGCCGATCAGATGCGCAACCGCAAGCTGCCGCTGGTCGAGGATCTGCGCGACGAGTCCGATCATCTGAATCCAACGCGACTCGTGATCGTGCCGAAGGGCCGCAAGGTCGATACCGACCAGTTGATGGCGCATCTGTTTGCGACCACCGATCTGGAGCGCAACTATCGCGTGAACCTCAACGTGATCGGGCTCGACGGCCGTCCGAAGGTGCTCGGTTTGCGCGAGCTGCTGGTGCAATGGCTGGAGTTCCGCACCACCACCGTCACGCGCCGCCTGAAATGGCGGCTCGACCGGGTCGAAGCCCGGCTGCACATCCTCGACGGCCTGCTGATCGCCTACCTGAATCTGGACGAAGTCATCCGGATCATCCGCCGCGAGGAGGAGCCGAGACCGGTGCTGATGCAGCGCTTCAAGCTCTCGGAGCTGCAGGCCGATGCAATTCTCGACACGCGATTGCGGCACCTGGCGAAGCTCGAGGAGATGAAGATCCGCGAGGAGCAGGCCGGGTTGGTGGCGGAACAGAAACAACTGCAGGGCCTGTTGGGGAGCCGCGCGAAGCTGCAGCGGCTGATCGCCGAGGAAATCGAAAGCGACGCCGAAAAGTATGGCGATGACCGTCGTTCAAAGATCATCGAGCGCGAAGCGGCGCAGGCCATTGATGAGACCTCGCTGATCGCGAACGAGCCGGTCACGGTCGTACTGTCGACGGGCGGCTGGGTGCGCGCGGCAAAGGGTCACGAGATCGATCCGCGGTCCTTGCAATATCGGGCCGGCGACAATTACCAGCATGCGGTCCGCGGCCAGAATCTGCAGGCAGCGATTTTCGTCGACTCGACCGGGCGCAGCTACGGGCTTGCAGCGCACACGCTGCCCTCGGCACGTGGCCTGGGCGAGCCGCTGTCGGGCCGGTTGAACCCGCCGGACGGGGCGAAGTTCGCCGGCGTGCTGATGGGCGAGCCCGAGGATTTATGGCTGCTTGCCACGGACGCAGGCTATGGCTTCACGGTCCGGCTGCGCGAACTGCTGACCGACCGCCGCGCTGGCAAGGTCGTATTGAACGTCTCGAAGGGTGCCCAGGTGCTGGCTCCAGCACCCGTCAACGGCGCGGACGCGCTGATTGTTGTGGCCTGCGCGAGCGGCGATGGCAAGGATGGACGGCTGCTCGTTTTTCCGGTCGCAGACGTCCCGGAGCTGGCGCGCGGCAAGGGCAACAAGCTGTTCAACATCCCGGCCAAGAAGGCGCAAAGCCGTGCCGAGTTCCTGGCGGGCGCGGTCGCAGTGGGACCCAGGCAGAAGCTGTTGGTGTTCTGCGGCGAGCGCAAGATGTCGCTGGAGGCTGCTCAGCTCGGCGACTATCGCGGCGAACGCGCCCAGCGCGGCGCCATGCTGCCGCGCGGCTGGCGCGGCGTGACCCGTCTCGAAGTCGAATAGGCACCTGCGTTACTTTTCGACGCGCAGCACGACTTCCTGGGGTTCGCGCACGAAATAGCCCTGCACGAACTGCACCCCGAGTTGCCAGAGCACGGCCATCGTGTTGGCGTCTTCGACGCGCTCCGCGATGGTCTGGATCTTGTGTCGCGTCGCGACTTCAACCAGCTCCTTGACCTTTTTCTGCAGCTCCTCGCTGGCGGCAAGGCCTTGGATCAGGGCGCCGTCTATTTTGACGAAATCGAGCGGCATCGAACCCAGCAGCGACTCCGGATCACGGCCTGAACCGAATTGATCGATCGCGAATCGCAGTCCGCGGCCACGCAGCGCCCGCGCGAGGATCTGCGCCGGCGCGCGATACTTGTCGGCGATTTCACCGCTGATCTGAAAGCAGATCCGGTCCGCCTGCGCCTTGCTGGCTTTCAGCTGGCCGTCGAGCCACTCGGGAATCGACGCGTCGACGACGCTGTCCCTGGACAGCCGCACAAACAGGCAATCCGGCTTGCGGCGCGCCGCGAGCGACAGCGACGCGCCAATGACCCAGCGGTCGATGTTCTTGAGCAGATCGTTACGCTCGGCAGCGGGCAGGAACTCGCCCGGCAGGATTTCCTTGCCCTGCAGGTCGACCATGCGTACGACCAGATCGATCATGTCGGCATCGCCGCCGTGCAGGCTCGCCACCGGCTGCTGCACGAGCTTGAAGCGGTTCTCGAACAGCGCGCTCTTGATGTGCTTGACCCAGATCTGGTCATAGGCCTGGACGCGAGTGTCTGCATCGGCACGATCGAGCGTGAAGTGCTGGTTGCCGCCGCGCTGCCGCGCCCGGCGGCAGGCTTCGATCGCATCGTCGATGGAACCGTTCAGATCCGGATTGCCATGCGGAATCACGCTCAGGCCGATCGAGCAGGTGGCCGAGATCGTCTTCGCGCCGATGTGGAAGATATTGCGCTTCAGGTGTGTGATCAGCTGGTCGGCCCAGGCTTCGATGTCGCGCTCATTGCCGCGATCGAGCAGGATCAGAAAACTGACGCCTCCGAAACGACCGGCCACGTCATGCGGACTCAAATGGCTACGCAACAGCGTGGCCGTCTCGATCAGCACCTGCTCGCTGCCGTCGATACCGACATCGCGTTCGATCGAGGCGAACTTGTCGATCCGCACCTGCGCGACGTAGCGCACGCCGCCCGAGGCCGGCGTCGCGAGCCGCTCGCGCAGCGCCTCCAGGACTGCGCGCCGATGCAGCAGACCGGTCGAGGGGTCACGCCGCACCGCATCCGCGAGCTCTTCGGCGAGCTGGTCGTCGTCGCGCCGGGTTGCCGGCACAATCAGGCGCACGCTCGGTTCGCCATCGGCATGACTGACGGCCAGCACGATATCCAGGCTGACCCGCCTGCCGTCGGGTAGTACCGCCTTCGCGACCAGCGCGTGTCCGTCCCATTTGCCCTGCAGGCAGGCGGACAGCGCGCCCTTCAACGCAGCGTGGGAGTCCGTGTCGAAGCTGTCCATCAGCGGCTGGCCAACCAATGCGCCGCGCTCGACGCTGCCAAAGCTCTGCAGCCACGAATCGTTGACGTCGACGACAATGCCTTCCTGGACATGGGCGATGGCGTCGTTGGAACGCTCGAGTACGGTTTCGAGCTGACGGCGATATTCCCGCGCCGACTGCAGAGTGTTGTTCAATGCGCGCTCCAGCCGGAAGGAGCGCAGCTCGCGCAGCATCACGGCTTCGAGGCGGTTGGGGCTCGACAGCGTGGCGACATCGCGGATGCCGCGGCGCATGGCTTGCGCAATCGCATCGCCCTCCGTGACATCACAGACGGCGATCACGGGAACTTCCGGTGCAGTCTGATCGCGAATCCGTGCCGCGAGGCTCGCGTCCTCGAGTCCCTCGCTGACGATCAGCAGTAGCTCGGGGTTGATCTGCGCCAGTGCATCCGCGAGGTCCGGCAGGGCCGGGATCCAGGTGCAGTGCGCGGGCTGACCTGCGCGTCTGAGGATGCCGTTGAGCGCTTCGACCGGTTCGCGCGACGCGGAAAGAATGATCAACGGCACGGCAGCGGGAGAGTTCAAGCGCGGCATCCAGAGGGATTGGTGCCGTATTAACGCCGAAGCGTGCTCTGTCTGCCTGCGAGCCGGCTCACATTTGACACATTCAGCCGGCGTGACCCGCGGCAATGAGGGTTTTGGCCGGCGCGCCAGCCTGTTCGCGGACCAGCCGCGGCACGAGATAGCCAGGCAGCTCAGCGGCGAGCTGCGCGATCAACCTGCGGCCGGTGGCCTCGGGCACGTCGAAATGAGCGCTGCCGGCAACCGGATCCAGCAGGTGCAGGTAATAGGGCAGCACGCCGGCCTCGAACAGCGCATCCGACAAGGCAGCGAGCGTGCTGGCATCGTCGTTGATACCGCGCAGCAGCACCGACTGATTCAGCACGGTTGCGCCGTGCGCCGCCAGCGACTTCAGCGCGGCCGTGACGCAGGCGTTGATTTCATTCGGATGATTGCTGTGCACGACCACAGTGACGCGCCAGGGCAGTGTGGCAATCCAGCGCAGCAGTCCCGCGTCGACCCGGGCCGGCAGCACGATCGGCAGACGCGTGTGGATGCGCAGGCGACGCAGCTGCGCGATGCCTTGCAACGACTCGCTCAGCGCGGTGAGTCGACTGTTGCCAAGCGCCCAGGGGTCACCGCCGCTCAGGATCAGCTCGGACAAGCTGCTGTCAGCGGCGAAGGTTGCGAGTGCTTCGTGCCAGCGTCCGGCATCATCGCTGTGGTCCTGGTACGGGAACTCGCGCCGAAAACAGTAGCGGCAGTGCACCGCGCAGGCCGACGTGGTCAGCAGCAGTGCACGACCGCGATACTTCTGCAGCAGCCCCGGTGCGCGCCTCGCGCTGCGTTCGCCGACGGGATCCACATTGAAGCCTGCAACCTCCTGCAGTTCCTTGCGTTGCGGCAGCACTTGCAGCAGCAGTGGGTCGTTGCGATCACCGCGCCGCATCCGGTCTGCGTAGCTGCGTGGCACCCGCATCGGAAACGCGCTGCCTCGCAGCCCCAGTTCCGGATCGAGGTCGAGGTGGCGCAGCAGTGCCTGCGGCTCGACGAAGGCTTCGGCCAGCTGCTGTTGCCAGGATGGCGATGGCTGGCGGGGTGAGACGCTTGTCGTTATCATACGCGGCCTTTTTGAGTCGGTATTTTAGCCACATGGGCAGCTACAACACGAGTGAGTTCAAGTCCGGACTCAAGATTCTGATCGACGGTGATCCGTTCGTGATCATCGACAACGAGATGGTCAAGCCCGGCAAGGGCCAGGCGTTCAACCGCGTCCGGATCCGCAACCTGCGCAATGACCGGACCATCGAGCGGACCTTCAAGTCCGGGGATTCGGTCGAGTCAGCCGACGTCGTCGATGTCGACATGCAGTACCTGTACCAGGATGGCGACTTCTGGCACTTCATGGTGCCGGACAACTTCGAGCAGTACACCGCTGGCAAGACCGCAATGGCGAGCGCTTCCCAGTGGCTCAAGGACGGTACGACCTGCATCGTGACGCTCTGGAACGGTGAACCGTTGGTGGTCACGCCGCCGCCGCACATCGAGTTGAAAATCGTCGAGACCGATCCGGGGCTGCGCGGCGACACCGCGACCGGCGGCCAGAAGCCGGCGACGCTCGAGACCGGCGCTGTGGTGAGAGTGCCGCTGTTCATCAACCCGGGCGACTCGATCAAGGTCGATACCCGCACCGGTGAGTACATCTCGCGCGCCAAATAATCGACAACCGATAAGCGACGGTTTCAGTTCAGCGATCGAGCGCCGCCACCAAGCGCCGCACGATTTCCTCGAGACCGGTCTGATCGCGCGCGTCGAAGCGCGCTTTGCGGGGGCTGTCGAGATCGAGCACGCCAAGCAGCTCACCGGCCTGCATCACCGGCACCACGATTTCTGACGCCGAGACCGGATCGCAGGCGATATGACCCGCGAAGGCATGGACATCGTCCACGCGGATCGTCTGGCGCTGAACTGCCGCTGTACCGCAGATGCCTGCGCCCAGCTCGATGCGCACGCAGGCCGGTCGACCCTGAAAGGGTCCCAGTACAAGCTGTGGGCCCCGAGGTCCGGGCCGCAGCAAGTAGAAACCGACCCAGTTCAGTTCCGGCAGCTGCATCGCAAGCAGCGCTGCGGTGTTGGCGGCATTGGCGACCAGCTCCGACTCGCCGGCGAGCAACGCCGAGAGCATCGACGCGAGTTCCCGGTAGCCGGCGTCCTTGTCGGCAAAGTCGATCGTCGCAACACGGTTTTGCATGTCAGGCGCGCTCGGTTGTGAAGCTGATGACATCGCCAAGCCGGGCCGCAGCGCTCGCCAGCATCACGATGCGATCGAATCCGACCGCGACACCACTGCAGGCGGGCAGCCCGTGCGCGAGCGCGGCGAGTAGGGATTCGTCCAGTGCCACGACCGGCAATCCGCGGCGCTGACGTTCCAGGTTGTCGGTCTCGAACCGGGTGCGCTGCTCAGTGGCGTCGCCGAGCTCGCAGAAGCCGTTGGCGAGTTCCACGCCCCGATAGTAGATCTCGAAGCGCTCGGCCAACGCCGGATCAGCCGGGTCGAGCTGAGCGAGCGCCGCCTGCGAGGCTGGATAATGGCTGACGATCTGCAGGCCTTCGAAGCCGAGCTGCGGGCCGATGACCAGTCCCATGATGGCATCGAGCAGCTGATCCCGACTCAGCGATGCAAGGGCCGTGGCATCGAGCCTGGCGGGGCCCACCGCCTGTTCGAGCGTCGCGCGATCGGCCGACAGCGGGTCAAGCGCCAGGTAGCGGTTGAACAGTGCCACATAGCGCTCCGAAGTCACCTTCGCAGCGCCTGCACCCAGCAGTTCCGCGAGCAGCTCGCAGGTCTCAGCGGCGATCTGCGCCATGCCGGTCGCAACGCGGTACCACTCCAGCAACGAGAACTCCGGGTTGTGGAGCGGCCCGGATTCATTGCCCCGTACGACCTTGCAAAGCTGCCAGATATCGCCGCTGCCGGCCGCCAGCAGGCGCTTCATCGCGTATTCGGGCGAAGTCTGCAGGAACATCGTCCGGGTCGAGGCATCCAGCGCCACTGCCGCGGACGCGAGGTTCACATCGGAAACGGCGGCGCTGATCAGCAGCGGCGTCTCGACTTCGAGTGCCGCGCGTGTCGTGAAAAAGGTGCGAACCCGCTGCAGCAACTGAGCCCGCAGGCGCAGCCTTGCCATGCTGGCACTCGGTTGCCAGTCGATCGCATCGATTGACGTCACGAGCCCGGCGCGAGTCGGCCGATGGCCTCGCCCATGCGCAGGATTCGGCCAGGCCACATTGACGGCGACCAGCTCATCTGGTCGCGTGGAAACAGCAGGATCACCGTCGAGCCCATATTGAAGCGCCCCAGTTCCGCGCCTCTTGCCAAGGTCAGCGGCGCGTGCAGCGGTGCCGCACCCAGCCGCGTGGGCATGCGTCTGGCTTGCGGGGCGACTTCGCCATGCCAGACGGTATCCATGCTGCCGACGTTCAAGGCGCCGACCATGACCAGCGCGTGGCGCAGCTGCGCGTTTTCGAAGCAGCAGACGATTCGTTCGTTGCGCGCAAACAGTCGCGGCACATGGCGGGCGGTCGTCTGATTGACGCTGAACAGCTGGCCCGGGAGGTACCAGGCTTCGCGCAGCGTCGCGGCGATCGCCATGTGAATGCGGTGATAGTTGTAGGGGGCGAGGTAGATCGTCGCAAACTCGCCCGCTTCGAACTCACTGCTCCAGGGCGCGGCTCCGCCGAGTAATTCGGCAACGCTGTAGTCGTGGCCTTTCGCCTGGATCAGCTTGCCCGCCACGATCGGGCCGCACTCGCTGACCGTGCCGTCCACCGGCGAGACGATGATCGCCTCACTCGGGTCCAGTGGCCTGGCGCCGCTGCGCAGTGCCCGCGTAAAGAACTCGTTGAAGCTTGCATAGCCGTACGGGTCGGGGTTCGCCGCGTCGCTGAGATCGGGACGGAACGCCCGCATGAAATACCGGATCAGCCCGTTCTTGAATGCAGGATGGGTCAGGCGTGTCGCCCAGCGGACCAGTCGCGACAGTCCGTGCTGCGGGATCAGGTACTGCAGCGCGATGAACAGCCGGTCTTTCAACGCAACACTGCGCGGCGGGCGGTGCGCAGATCTGCAGCGAGACGCTCGACACTGAACGGCGGCGTGAAGATCGCGACCACCGCGCCGTCGGAGTTGGTCAGGTACAGCGTCGCCGAGTGATCGACCGTGTATCCCCCGCCGGGCAGATCGACGCGCCCGGCTGCCACGCCGAGTTTGCGCGTCAGCACCTGAAGCGAGGTTTCAGGTCCGCTCAAGCCCCGCCAGGTTCCAGCGGGGAGTCCGGAGCTGAACGCGCCGACATAGCGGGCGAGCGCCAGTGGATTGTCGCGCTCCGGATCGACGCTGACGAACGTCAGGTGCAGCCCCTCCACGGGCTGCTGGCGCGCGAGCGTTGCCATCACGCCGAGGGTCGCTGGACAGATATCCGGGCAATGCGTGAAACCAAAAAATATCAGGTTTGGCGCGCCGCGCCATACACTGGCGTCGCGACTTGCTCCGGTTTCGTCATAGAGCGGTACATCCGGGATGATGCGCGGCGAGGGCAGCCAGGTTCCGGAGGCCAGCACCGGCGTTGCCGAGAAGTTACCGCGCGCGACCCATGCGCCGGCTGACGCGGCCAACAAGGCGATCATGACAAGGCTCAGGGTGCGCGACGACATGCCGGAATTATCCCACAGCCCGCGCAAGCGGCGGGCGCGATCGCTGACCATCGGTGAGCTGATCGATGCCTCAGCCGCGCGCCTCGATGCGGCGCCGATCCACTATGGACACGGAACCGACAACGCGCGAGACGAGGCTGCGGCGTTGATCTGGCATGTGCTGGCCCTGCCGCCAGTCGCGACCGCCCGCGATTACCGTCGGAGAGTGTCGGTCCGCGAACGGATCGCGATCGACGCGCTGCTCGAGCGCCGGGTGCGCGAGCGCATTCCCGCCGTTTACCTGACCGGCACGACCTGGTTCGCGGGCCTGGCCATGCGCATCGACCCGCGCGCGCTGATCCCACGTTCACCGCTCGCCGAGCTGATCGAGCAGCGGTTTGCGCCTTGGATCGATTCGGGCCGGGTGCAGCGCGTGCTCGATCTGTGCACGGGGTCGGGCTGCATCGCGATCGCCTGTGCGCATTATCTGCCGCAGGTGCGGATCGACGCTTCTGACATCTCGGACGAGGCGCTGGCGCTGGCTCGTGAGAATCGTCGATTGCACCAGATGTCCCGTCGGATCGCGCTGATCAAATCCGACTATTTCGCAGGGCTGGCGGAGCGACGCTACGATATCATTGTCAGCAATCCACCCTACGTCGGTGCGCGGGAGCTGGACTCGCTGCCCGCCGAGTATCGCCATGAGCCGCGACTCGCGCTCGCAGCAGGCTCGGACGGACTTGCGGCAGTACGGGTCATTCTGGCGCAGGCCAGAGCGCATCTGCAGCCGGGCGGGCTGTTGATTGTCGAGGTCGGCAATTCGGAGTTGGCAGTGGCGCGTGCCTACCGAAAACTACCGTTCGTCTGGCTCGAGTTCGAGCGCGGTGGTGGTGGGGTGTTTGTGCTGACCCGCGAGCAGCTCGAGGCACAGGGTTTTTGAGCGGACTGGTTCTGAGCGGAATGGTAACGGGCTGATGTCGGGCAACACGATCGGACAGCAGTTTTGCGTCACGACCTTTGGCGAGAGTCACGGGGCGGCGCTCGGCTGCGTCGTCGATGGCTGCCCGCCCGGGCTCGAACTGAGTGAGGCCGATATCCAGCCGGATGTCGACCGGCGGCGCACGGGCACGTCCCAGTTCGTGAGCCAAAGACGCGAAGGCGATGCCGTGCGCATCCTTTCGGGCGTATTCGAAGGGCATACCACCGGTGCACCGATCGGTATCCTGATCGAGAACACCGATGCGCGTTCGCGCGACTACGACAAGATCAAGGACCGCTTCCGGCCTGGTCATGCCGATTACACCTACCAGCAGAAGTATGGCTTTCGCGACTATCGCGGCGGCGGGCGTTCGTCAGCACGTGAAACCGTCATGCGCGTGGCAGCCGGTGCAATCGCCCGCAAGTATCTTGCACTTCGCCTCGGTGTGCGTATCAGCGGCTACCTCAGCCGGATCGGTACGCTGGAGCTGGGTTGCGTCGATCCCGAGGCCGCCTATGCGAATCCGTTCTTCTGCGCCGATCCCGCAAGGCTGCAAGAGCTCGAGGATCTGATCTGGAAACTACGCAGCGACGGTGATTCCATCGGCGGGCGGGTGACCGTGACGGCCCGGGGCGTCCCGCCGGGTCTCGGCGAACCCGTGTTCGATCGGCTCGACGCCGATCTCGCCTACGCAATGATGGGCATCAATGCAGTCAAGGCGGTCGAAATCGGCGCCGGGGTCGGCTGCGTCGCCCAGCGCGGCAGCGAGCATCGCGACGAACTGACGCCCAGCGGCTTTCGCAGCAACAATGCGGGCGGCGTGCTTGGCGGCATCTCCAGCGGCCAGGACATCATCGTTCACGTCTCGCTGAAGCCCACTTCAAGTATTCAGGTGCCTGGCAGCACGATCGACGTTGACGGCCGGCCCGTCGAGGTGGTCACGACGGGCCGGCACGACCCCTGCGTCGCACTGCGGGCAACGCCGATCGCCGAGGCGATGCTCGCAATCGTGCTGCTGGATCATTACCTTCGGCATCGCGCGCAGAATGCCGATGTCGTGAGTCGCACTCCGAACATCATGAAGAGAGACTGAAGCAACATGGCAGAAAAGAAGGGCTGGAACGTTGCCGTGCTCGGCGCGACCGGGCTCGTTGGCGAAACTTTGATTCGCATTCTCGAAGAGCGCGATTTTCCGGTGGCTGAGCTCTATCCGCTCGCCAGCAATCGCTCGCTCGGCAAGTCGATCAAGTTCCGCGCCAAGAAGTATCCCGTCATCGATGTCGAGTCGTTCGACTTCGCCCAGGCGCAGATCGGACTGTTCTCTGCGGGTGGCGAGGTCTCGCGCCTGTATGCGCCGAAAGCGGCGGCCGCGGGCTGTGTCGTCATCGACAACACTTCGGAATTCCGCTACGACGACGACGTGCCGCTGGTGATCCCGGAGGTCAATCCGCAGCACGTCGGTGCGTACAAGGCACGCGGCATTATTGCCAATCCGAACTGTTCGACGATCCAGATGCTGGTGGCGCTGAAGCCGATCTACGACGCAGTCGGCATCGAGCGCATCAACGTGGCGACTTACCAGTCCGTCTCAGGTGCCGGCAAGCAGGCGGTCGATGAGCTCGCCGAGCAGACAGTCGCGCTGGTCAGTGGCAAGAAGCCTGGTAAGCCGAGCGCGATCGCGGCGCGGATTGCGTTCAATGTCGTGCCGCAGATCGATCAGTTTCTCGACAA
>Ga0163155_10000182_pt1 | contig 72845 bp, 91 predicted proteins | sample OliLakLV19SP4G1_FD_148611 | JGI IMG/M metagenome (GOLD analysis project Ga0163155, IMG submission 148611) | Freshwater microbial mat bacterial communities from Lake Vanda, McMurdo Dry Valleys, Antarctica - Oligotrophic Lake LV.19.SP4.G1 | ecosystem: Environmental > Aquatic > Freshwater > Lake >... | reverse complement strand
AAACTAGCTTTTGATTGTAGTTTGACGCCCGCAGTCTGCATCTTGGCAAGATCCTTTTCATCCATCGTTACATCGATGGCTGGATTTGAATCCCCGTGCATTTCATCACCGTGCATTTCATGCCCATGAGCTTCCTCTTCATGATCTTCCTCTTCATGATCTTCCTCTTCATGATCTTCTGGTAGAAGGCCTAACTCGGCAAGAATTTCTTTATCATTAAATTCATCGGCTGATGCACTGGGACTGTCGTCGCCCATATCCATATTTGACATATTCATATCCTGAGCCTCTGTTACGAGAACTTTTTCAATCGCAGCGCGTTTAAGCATTGAATCCGTACCGAGTGAGTATTTGTTATAAGCGCTGCCTAATTCAGCTGCTTCTGCCATGATCTTATTGGCTTCGTTTACTGCATCTTCAGAAATCGCTTCAACATACTCGCGGTTGGTATCGGTGACACCGTTCTGATCGTACAGGCTCGAAATCAACTTCAGCTCTTCAATGCTGTCGGATAGATCCCGGCCACATTTGCGCAGTTCAGTATACAGCTGTGCATTCAGCTCACGACGCATCTTGAATAGTGATGCGGTTGCTTTCGGGAGTGCGTCATCCATTTCGGGACCCATATCGGCCTGCTCATCTTTTAGGTTCGAAATTTCTTCTTTTACATCAGAAAGAAGGTTCGTTGCCTTATCAACGAGGGTCAGAATGGTCTCTTTTGGATTTCCAGATCCACCTTTATTTGCGTCATCCGTTTCTGGGGCCGCGCTAGGTGCGGGTGCCGGTGCCGGTGCCTCAGCCGGGGCAGCGAGGGCCGCCGGTGCAGCCGCGGGCATTTCTGGCATCGCGGGCATCGCGGGCATTTCCTGTGCTGCTTTGTAAAGTGAAGCGGCTTTTTCAAGACCAACGCTCTTTACTTTTTGAAGCATCTTGGTGCCGAATGCTTTGGTTGCGATTACATCGTACAGGGTATCGACGCGACCTCCCGAGAGGTCTTTCACGGATGCCGTGAGAACCAATTTATTATTCGAAAATACTTGCCATACGCTATTTGCACGATCCTGCGCACCCGTTGGAGTGGCCGCTTTAACAAATTTTGCAGTTAAGCTTGCACGGCCCAACATCTCTTTGCGCTTTAGTTCGTCTTTCTGAGCGGCTGATTCTGGGGATGGGTGAAGTCCGTCAACCTTGCCAACGCCGGGAAACGGAGCCTGGCCATTCATCTGACGATCCATTTTGTCACGAATCGAATCGGCATCCTCTTTAGGATACTGCGCTTTACCTGGAGTCGGATCATTCTTACTGTCTCCGCTCTGGAAATAAGCAACCTTCGCCTGCTCGACTGCCAATTTGCGCCGGGCTGCACGCTCATCGGCTTCGGCGCGGGCGAGCATTTTCTTTCGCTCCATCTCGCTCATTCCAACCGACTCGGGGCCTGGATGCATTCCGTCAACGGGACCTGTATCCATCTGGCCTTCCATATGTTTATCGCCGCGTTCACGTAACGCATTGTTCTGCGGCTCAGCCGGATACTTTGTTTGACCTGGGGTTGGCATGTTCACGCCACCACCCTCGCTACCTGCACCCTGAAAATACCCTTTTTTATTCATGTTGGTTTCCCTTAATCCATCCTTCAAATTAGAAAGCTTACTAAATTCTTGCTGAATAATTGATAAAGTGTTATAGATAGAATCTTTTATTTCGTTAAACTTCCGAATCAATACTTCATTATTGTCAGAAGCTTCAACTAAATTATCTATTTTCTTATCTTCTTCATCAAATTTTTCTGAAATCGGTTCTTCCGTGACTTCTTTACTCATGGCCTCGGCCTCAGAGCCTGTCGTGTCTTGTTTGATTGATTCGAATTCACGAACCAAATCATTCAGCCCATTCTTAATGTCATCAACAATTTTTTCTTTAATCTCGTTGACCTTATCAATCGCAAGATCAGACATTTCCGAAGCCAGCTCTCCCTGCTTCATTTCAGCATATCTTGAAAGGGAATTGGCCGCAGCGATAATATGCTTGATCTTTGCTTTGGGATCGGCGCCGTTCACAACGATCGAAAGCTCAATTGGCTGAAGATCAAGATTGATTTCGCCGTAACAAGATTTTGAACGCATATGATTGCAAAAATCTTGTTCAGTCCGGGCAACTTGCCCACAATCCGAACAAACAGCTCTCAATACTGCCGTTCCCATGGAAACGGATGTCGCGTACCCTGATTTTACTTTATGTGCCAGATCTGGATAATTCTTCTTATCCAAGGCACACAGAGCTATGACACGCTTGCCTATATGGTCATAATACGTATCAACAATTATGCCGCGTATATAGTCGACAGAATTTGATTTATGATCAATGCATAATGGTTTTCCGATCCACTTCTTATATGCCTTAAGAAGTTCGCGCTCCGGAAAAATATCTAGATTGTTATTTTTGAATGGACGTATAGATGGATCATTGCTGACCCAACGTATCGAGTCTCCACGGTCTTCCCAATGAGCTTCGGCTTTCTTACCATTAGCAAGAAGTTTCGTGGTCCCGTCAGCATTCACAAGAGCATGCTCCGCTGCATGCATCATCACGGCTGAGAAATAAAGAAAATCATCAGCCTTCGGAGCAATACGCTTCAATTCAACAGCGAATTTACGAAAATTAGCTTCGATCTCGGGATCAGTCAGGACCGCTTCTGACGAAAGTATATTAGTAGTAGAGATCTCGAACGATTGTCCTATTTTAAGAAACATTTAGTTACTCTCGGGTTTCTTGCTAGGTAGCGGTTTCGTAATTTGCAATTTATCCTGCACCAACGGTGAGGTTCCGTCTGACTCTAATTCAACATCCGTAGCCACTTTTGAATGATTGATTCGAGCTGAGTCAATCTCATCCTGATCTTCAATAACTGTTAAGATTTTTCCATCGCCGCGTTTAATTATCATGAATCCTCAAATAAAATATTATAAGTTTGGTAAAAATATGTGTTTAAATTGACTGCAATTTTTCTTTTTCTTTTATAAATTTATCATACCAGTTGCTATCCAATATATCATTTTGCATAAATTTCGCTACTCGCTCGTCAATAAGTTGTTTCAATTCTTTTATCTTTTTATTCAATTTATCTATCGCGGCAATGTTCAGTTCTTTAAATTCCTTTGCCTGCATGGCATCGAAAGTCTCGCAAAAATCATCAAAACATTGTGATAGGTCTTCCATACAGCCATCAAAAGAACTGATCATTTTTTCAACTTGAGTATCCGAAGAAAACTCATTAAGAAGATCGCTGCACTTAAATGCCTCTTCCTGGATGGATAAAAATTTAATTTTTGCCTCATCACGATAATTTCTAAATACCGACCTGAATTTCCAAATCTGCTCTGGAGTTATATCCTGATTCTCTTTAAATGGAATCTGTATCTTATCTAGGTGACTCTGAAATGCATCACACGTAAGGATCAGTTTATCTAATCCGTCTAAACATTTCTCAGCCCTGACCTGTTCGGCATCGCTAATGTCATAATTCATTCTCATGTTAAAAGAGTATTTTTTCATACGAAACCGCCTCCCACGCCAACCGGGCCAAAACAATTCATTGCAGTATAATTATCAAATTCGCCCACACGAGGCACAGATTCTCCAACAAATCTTGGATCCGTAGGAATTTCTCTATTATCCCAAAAATCTAAATTCGTTGACCATTGATTTACAATTCCGTATTGTTCTTGAGGCGTCACGTCAGAATCGTACGGTGCGAAAGAATTCTGAAAATTATTATTGAATTTTGAATCAGCAATATAATCGCTCTGCATCGGAATATCAAAAGCTGAATTATCATCCATAACTTTCATATATGCACGAGTCACTTCAGTAGGTAGATTTTTTCCAAAATCCAATTTAATAGCCTCTTCACGTGCCTTTTCAGCAGGCCATTTATTCTGGATCCTATACAAGGCAACCATCAATCCAGTTCTATCCTTGCCCTGAAGACAATGGACAAATGTTTTTCCATCTTCAGGACTATTGCCGTTGTACCGAAATAGTTCATTCAGATCGATAGATTTTAATTTATGTAAAGAATTGTATTGTTTTACAAATATCGGAATCATAATATGCTGGATTCCTAATATAAAACATATTTCTGATATTTCATTACCAGAGTTGAAATCAAGGCTTATGATTCTTTTTACATTAAAACGTTTATTCAGTATAATTACATCTTGACGTGTTGGAGCGGAGCCCCTCAAAACATACGGATCTACCTGTACAAAACGGCGAATCATTGGCTACCTGTCATCAAATGATTAGCTATTTCTTTCAAAACCTCTCGTATATATTGTGGATTTTGATTCGTCAGGACGTTTTTAACAAGAGTTATTGATTGTCCGATAGATGCAGAGACCGGAGTCTTCTTCGAAGCTATGTCTAATTCATTTAAGTTTTGAATTTTTGTAGCAAGGTTCTGCATAGACCTGGTTCGTGATTCTGGAGATATTCTTCTTAAAAGAAACTTTATAAAGTCAGACAAATATCTAGCGGCAATTTTAGGGTCACCAAGATTAACCGGTTCGGCTGTTTTTACTAGTCCTGAAATTATATTACTGGCATGCCGATCTTCCAACTGAATAGGCTGGATCGCATGTAATATATTTAAAGTTTTACTGATAGCCATGATTTCACATTTATCAGGATATTTATAGCAGTAAAGATCAAAATAAAATTTAAATACAGATCTAAAACCCTCTAGTATCGTTTCATCACCAGATTGTCTTAATTGACGATGAATTTCTGAATAAGTTAATTCTTTTATAGAGTTGAGATTGGTCGAGATCGTGGTTTCGGATGCTTTCTTTTTAAATTTTGATTTATGTTTAAACCACTCAACCATACGTAATCTTTCCTTGGCTTCTTCTAGAGTCGTGTAGGTACCGAGATTTCGGCCTTTTTTAGACACGACTCTATATTTCCCGTTAGGAAGTTTACGTATAAATGATAATTTAATCATTTGCGATGTTGTTAGCTCTGAGCCCTGCTAATTTCTTTAACTCAAAAATTCTTTTGTTTCTAGAAACTTTTTCATGATCCATGAGAGTTCCTGGATTACTAGCGATGGTACTGGCTGATTTTACAATAAAATACATTTCATCACTATAACGATTAACGAATGTTTTATGAAAATCTGACAATAATTCCATAACCTCATCTTGGCCCGCATTAACAATAAGGTATGGTAATCCACTAGATCTGAATTGAGAGTCAACCTTCAGGTCATGCCTTAACGATGATTTGAGCATCATTAAATAAGATGTTTGAGTTGGCAGATCCGCACCGATTACATTTATCGCAACGGATTCTGAACCGGCCCAAGATGGAAGTCCCGTCAAGATATCATTTAAAAAGTTTGGTGTAGGCTTGATATCTTTCAGCCCTAACGTATTTAGTAACCTGGCAATCGAAACATTTTCTTCAGCCGGAGCTGATTCCGGTGCAGGCGTGAGAGATTTGGTCGGACCCGAGCCTGAGAATATTTGTGCTTCAGCTGCACGCCGATTAGTCAATACTGGATGAATTTGTAATTTGTCATTTTTATCTTTTGATTTATTATATTGTTTGAATTCCTGGGCCGCGCCTTCATAATCTCCCTGATTTAGTTTCTTAAGAAGGGTAGAGTTTCCCAGACCCGCAACACCAATATTAAATGCAAACGATACCAATGCATCAAACTGATCCTGGTTCAAAGTAACCGAAACAAAATCATTAATACCCTTTTCAACTTTATTAATGTCTGAACGAAAAAATGTCAAAGCTTCATTTTTTGTTATTTTTCCAGTCGTGACGCCTTTTGGTAATGAATGTCCATATCCGATCGCAAATCCATTACCGTCGGGATAAGCATCCTCTCTAAATCCTTCCTGATCTACAATGAATTTGATACCCTTATCCGACAGGGTCATGGGAGGATTTAACGAAGCTGTTACGTTGATTTGATAATCATCCGCACCAAACCTATCATTCTCGGCTATAAGTAAATCATCATACTTATCATTAATGTCTCTTGATTTCGGATATTCCTCATCCTGATCTGGCTCATTAACAATAGGTGTGATTTTTAATTGATTAGATATCTTTTTAACGTGCAAAGAATTATTAGAATTGGAAAGATGGAACCTGCAATGAATAACTAAAGATACTTTTCCTGATTTATCTGAAAATTTGGAATAATCCAAAGGGATTTCCAGACCACCGACCGGATCTCCGTTATCTTCTGATGCAAGAGAGCTGTACTTCCACCCTCGCATTTCACCATTCTTCCAATTACTTTGGATCTGCGAGATAAACGCAGAGTCATTCGTTACTGTTATTCCATTTTTATTTAAAATGTTTTTAACAATTTCAATCTGGCCTGGTGAAATATAAAATCCATTAATCAGTTTGAAAAACTCAGTTTGACTTAATATTTTACCTGCGACCGCTTTAAAAGCGCCGGGATCGTTAAGATATTTTTCAAGTATTCCGGCCTGCTCAGAATTGAGAGCGACGGATGGTTTTTTGACTGATTTAACTGGTGATGATTGTTCCGAAGATTGCGGTTTTGTCGCTACAACTTCTTTACTGATTTCAGTCTTAACTCTTTCCTGTTCAGCCGGGCTTACATTCTCAAATTTTTCTTTGAAAGTAGTATTGGCCTCATCCTGTACCTTCTGAGCAACTAATTCAGATTTACTAATCCACTCATTAAGGCTATTTATCTGCCCCTTAATATCTTTAAGATTAACCTGATATTCCTGTACATCAAAATCATCAATTGACTTTTCGATCCGTGCGAAAGATTTGTAAAGACCGCTAAGAATAGTTCTTAGTTCCTGGTTGCGTTCCTGGAACGCACCATAGTCACGTGACATTATTTTTCGTACAAATCTAGTAACTACATTCTTCAGATTAGCAAGGATGCCTGAAACTTTAATTATATCTTTGTCATGTGCGGTATAGAGTTGGAAAGATAATTTTGTAATTTCATTCATCTGCCAGCCCTTCCGCTATCGCTAGTAATTTCATACTCATGTTCGGATCCTGATCTTCCATCAATTCCGAATAAGACAAAATACCATGTATCATTTCTTGTTTATTTTTAGCAAAGGCTAATTTAGTCAGGAAATCTAATTTGATTGATGCCGATACCTCTGGAGAGGCGGAAGGAATGCCCGGAGTAGGTGCGGGTTTTGCTTTTATCGGAGCTGGTTTTGCTTTTATCGGAGCTGGTTTTTCTTTTTTGGGAAGTGGTGGCGGTTTTGGAGCTGATGGTTTTGGTGCAGGCTTGGCTCCAGGTGTAGCTTTTGATAAATTGGTCACCGCAGAAAAAACTGGAGCCGTAACTGGTGGAACCGGAGGAATCGTTCCTTCCAATTCGTTTTTTATATCTTCTTGTATATTTGTAGATACGGCGGGTGAAGTAGGTTGCGGAGCCGCGCTGGGCGCAGGCCGATTAAATAGAGATAACTGATCCCCGGGGCGAGCAGCTCCCCAATTCGATACCGGAGCCGTTACCCAAGTGGGCGCGGGCGAGGAGCTGCTGGGTTGAGAATTGCTTTCAGCAGCTGGATTTGTTGTTGTTGCGGGGGTGGCCGGATTTGTTGTTGCGGGGGCAGTCGAGCCAGTTGGTGCAGGTTCGGTCGAGACAACATTATCTTTCGGAGCTTCAACATCTAGCTCCTTTTCCAGATATGCCTGGAACGGCGCGACGGTCTTTTTGAAAAATTCATTAAACTGTTTATGATTCGTACTGGCGAGCAATCTCAAAGATTTAACATTTTTTTCATAAGTAGCAGAATCTCCAACAGATAATGCTTCCGATAAAGTCTTGAATGACACCATTACCTGATCATTAACACGATCAAGTTGCTTTAAAGCTAAAGATAATCCGTTTCTCAAATCATCAAACTTATTGAACCGTTTCTCAAGATTAGAAACAGCCTTTCTTCTCGTGCTGACCATATTCCTTAGCCAATCAAAAAAAGCTTTCTTGATTATCGGATCAGATTGAGTTTGCGCGCCTTTCATTCTTCGGATAAGCTCCTGACGAACCTCCGGATCAAGATGATCAATAAGTAATTCTTTTTCACGAATCGCAAAATCACTAAATGGTGACATCAACTTTTCAACAATCTGATCAAGTGTATCGTAATATCTTCCTACTTGGAATGCACAGAAAAGATAATTCTTATCTCTAAACGAGCCTTCTGAATTCCTTTTGAAATCAAGAAGATTCGAACCTAACTCACGCGCTTCATTATCGGCAGTCATTAGTTTTTTTCGAAACTCTTTAAAAGAAGGATCGAAAAAAGCCTGAGCGTGGCTCCCAATATCAAAATTCTGCCGGAAACGATCCCGGAGAGATCTTTTTTGTGCTAGTTTTTCGAGGATTATTTTTTGATTGCTATCGTTCATGGTTACCAATTATTGAGTAGAAATTTCTAAAAAATATACGCAAATATCCGCAGAACTGATGTTATACAGAACAAACAAAGGCCAAACGATCAGCCTGGTGGCGGGGGTGGAGGTGGCGGAGGCGGAGGACCGCTGTCACCCAATCCGGACATTTCTCCCGGAAGGGCAGCTCCGGCCTCGCCTTCGGCATCCGTTTCTGTAATTTCATCATCTTCGGTAAGAGTCCGGAGTTGAGTCAGTGACATCGCAGCGAGGCTTGCCTGCTCTTTTTCCCTAATTGCTTCTTGAATGTCTTCCCGACGAATCATTCTGGTTTCATTTTCATATTCCAGACCCAAGGATCTATAAAGCGTATGGATAGAAACTCTTTTTGTTTTCGTGTCTGCTGTTAACTGTATGAGATTTTGTATGTAATCTCCAGTATCGAACAGTGACATATGATTCCAATCAATCTCCGGAATGATTAGAATTTTCTCTTTATCCTTATAATCATAAAATCCGTTGATTTTAGATATTGGGGCGAAAATTTTTCGCTTCAACCAGGACCCAAGCATATTTCTAAATTGCATGTAACGCTGTCTCAGAACATCCAACGCAACGCCACCATTGGCATACGTGGTCTCGCCCCCACCATCCATTAGGACTGATGGAACCATCAATCCGGTATACATTTCTTTAAATAGCTGAGTTATGTCGCCAGCAACATCATAAATGCCGGTTCCCGAACCTATCTTTTCAACCGTAACGGCTTCATGTGTAAAGATCTTAAAATCTTTATCACTTTGGGCTTCGGCAAATATATTTCTCCAGGTTTCCAGATCCGCTGGTGTTGGTTTATAATCTGTCGACCCGACCTTTACCAATGTTAATGGATTTATCATTCCTTCAGCCTGAGCAAACTTCGACTCTCTCAGCTTGTCAAATAACATCAATTGTCTAAATATACTCACCGGTAGACCAGTGCCTCGGATCGAATACGGGCTGATTTTTCTTGAAATGTGCGATATGTAAAAATTATCAAGAGGAATATTCTGGCCACGTTGAACGTACTGTACTATTCTCGGACCTAATTGTTTCTGTTGTTCGAGATCCGCTGGTTTTTTAGAAAAGACAATTCTTCTTAAATTCTCATCGGGTCTCAACATGATTACGGGTTCATTAGGATTGGCAGTCTTCCGCACCACCACATAATCAGGGTTCTGGATAAGAAGACGACTCCATTTGGCTGTCGCCTCATCCAATTCGGCATAAATGAATGATTCACCAAGCAGCCAATATTCTTGAGCAATCTGGCAGCAAACATTCATAAGATCGATTTCTTCGATCATTTCATTAAAATGCCGCTCAACTCTCTTATCCGCACATCTGATATTTAGTTTACTGATAGGATAGGTGCTGTGAAGACTGATCGCATTATGAACTAATGGATTCAGAGCAAAGAAGGATCGACACCAAGCATTGATGGTTGCGAGATCTCTCGGTAAGGAGAGATTCGAATTTAACCATAACGGAGAGTAGATTTCCGGGCCTAAACGGCCCGTATCGTTACCGCCTCTCCATTGGGTACCAACGGACCCAGCGCTACCCGATGTAAGGGTAGCCATCTTGGACATACCAGTGAGGTATGTTACGTTGTAACGAGGCTCAGGCTCATTATTGGATTGTCCGTTACGATAGAGTCCTTGACTAACTTCTTCTTCCAGAGTCGCCCGACGATATTGAGATACCGATTTAGGAACATTACTTGAAAGTGTCGGACCTCTATTATTTATAAAGCTTTCTGATGCGGATTTCATTATTAGTACCTAACAATATATCAAACGACATGGCACGGGCGCGAAACGCGCTAACCTTTTCCAGCCATTAATTCTTCTCTTTTCTTTTGACGACGAATCCGTGCCACTTCTACATTTTTCTTCTTTCTTTCTTCATAGCTATTAACAATGTTCATAACTTTATTATATTCTTCTGGACTTTCCAGTAATTTTTTATATCTAACGTAGTCAGATAATATTTTTTGATATTCAGTACTATTATCCTGCTTAAATTCTTCTAATTGTTTCGGTGTTTTACGTAAATTTTCCAGATATAAATATGATTTTCTTATTTCTTTGAATTTATTAATTATACTCATTACCTTATTACGATATTTTTTTGTATGCTCGGCTTGATTGGCAACGGCACTTGTATTTTGTTCCCTGTATAGCCGAATACGATTTTTTTCTTTTTCTCTAAATTTGGGATTATTTTTATTTTTAGCATACCAAGATTTAAATCGCTCTAATGCTTTTTCGTTTTGCCGATTCATTTCTTTTAAATTAATTGTTTGTTGAGGTGTTAAGTTTTTAAATTCTTTCTCTATTAACTTTTTATTTTGATATTCTCTCTGTTCTGGAGTTAATGTATTTTCCTTAGGATCTTCTGAAATATATTCAGGCTCTTCATCTTCATCCGGATCTTCTTTTTCATCCGGATCTTCTTTTTCATTGAGATTATCGCTATATATTTCTTTTTCGTTTCCTTTAATTATTAAAAACTCGGCGACCTTCATCAAAACTTGTTCGATCAGATCATCAACCCGCGCATCTTCAAATATAAATATTTCAGAATTTGATTTATTTATATTATCCATGTCCTCATTTATATTAACAGCTTCTTGATTTATTTCTTTTGAATATCTAGACAGATCCCTGACATCATCAGTATTGTAGAATGCCAATAATAATTCTTTTATATTTTGAAGACGTTTACTAATTCCAGATACGGTAAAGAAGAGCTGAGGAGTGTCTTCCTGAAGTTCTTCCATTTCGTCACTTTTAAGATAATCACTATTAAAACGTTCCAGGAAACGTCCAAGCTGCGAAATAAACAGCGGAAGATCCTGTACGGCCGCGGCAGCCAATTTATTAATTAACTTGGCATGACCGTTACAAGCCCTCTTTCTAAATAGCTCAGCTTGAATTGATATGCATGACATCATGACTGATGATATCCCTAATTATCCGGGAATCGATGCTGTCACGTCAGCGCATTTTTGGTAAATAACCTAAAACCGCCGGAACTTGTTGACGTGAAGACTGCTTACTGAACTGATCATTAAATAATAAAGGATTCTTTACAGTAAACCCTTTTGTTAGCCAAAATTTGTACGCCAGATATGCATTCAAAAGAGCCATAAATCCATCGTTTGGAGTCGAACCTTTTACATAATGCGGCGTAACTTCACCGGCGCGACTCAAGGAAGGCTTGATCTCCATACTAGAACAATGCTGAATCAACCATCCGATCTTGTCGTAATCACCATATGGAAATCTTATATTTCCCTTTTTCATCTGATCGTACAGCTCAGCTACATAATAATCTCTCTCAAACGTAATGGTCTTGGGAAAAATTTCTTTATTGTATTTTATATGCTCATTAACCCGAGCCGAAGCCTGAGACACTAAGAACCTATCACCGTACTCATTCTGCATGATCTCAGAGAAGTCATTCGTATATCCGATATCGCACACAGCGATATTTACACTGTAGATTCTCATGATATGATCCAAGAACTCTTTTTTGGATGCATAATCGTTACGCTTGAATTTCCATGCGTACTCGATACTCAATCGTCCCTGGCTGCCCACGGTCATGATGACGACGCAGCTGTAGCTCTGACCTTGTCTCTTTATTTTATCCGAATCTAATAGCTGTTCCATATCGGCCTTCGCGCCGATATCGATCCCCGCGACGACACATTCTTCGGATCCTTGTGGAATCGATCCTCGGAATTTTCTCTGATCTCCACATTTGGCCCGAATGGCTTCGGGAGTCATCACGCCAACTTCACCGTTGAAAAACTCTCCCAAAACCTCGTTCATATAAACGCGTTCCGTATTGATCGGATGGATGCCCGATTTTTCGCTGAGAATCTTCTCTTTTTGAAATGTTGGAATGAATAATTGGCTCATATGAAAGCCAACAAACTTACATTGTGCCGGGTCCTTCAGCGGAACCCACTTTCCAGACTCGGCAGCTTTTCTTTTATCCTGAAGATGATCGCAAAAAGGGCACTTTACAGTAAATCCGGTTATCCAGGTTTTTTCCCATTCGTCAGATCCGGGTGTGTAGAGCGGGAAGAATTTGTCACATCCGGCACAATGAAGATGGTAATATTGTTGAGAAGACTGATTCCACATCTCAAAAAATTCAGATCCGCGTTGTTTCGGTGTACCGAAAAATACCTGAACGCCATCACCGCTTTTTCCATAACGTGACTGAGATAGAATCTTGGTCGCGTTACCCAGAGCAGCTGGTAAAAAATCCTGGCAATTATGTGCGATCGGCCCACCTAAACTTTTAACTTTTATATCAGGGCAAATAATAAAATTATGATTATCCTGAACACCGATATCGTAGACGTTTTCTTGTTTTTTTAGCGCTACGATGCTTTCAACTGCTCTAAGATGAAGATTAGTTCCGACTGATGTTTTTAGTAATGTTCCGATTGTTAGTTGATCAGTCCTCAACCAGCCAGATTCAGTTAGAAACCTGTGGTCTGGAGTACATTTTATTTTTATATGCCCGCATTTTATTTGCAATAATTTTCTTTTTCCACGTAACCATACTTTATTTATTTTTTTATATTCAAATTCATTAGTCTGCTCATTGAAAGTTTTAACTAACGGCAGTGTCTTTCCAGCAGCAAAATCATCATACAATTTACCAATCTGTTCTTTACCATCAATAGTTTCGATGCATTGTTTATATGGAAAACACTCGTCGAAGATCATTACATCCGCAGAACGGCCACGAATCCGGTCCGCCGTATCTCCGGTGGATTCGATCCAGATATGATTTCCACCAATGAATTGTTTGAAATTTAATGAATCATTCGTAGGACTGGTCGGATCAAGAATAGACTGAAAATATGATTTTGGCTTGGCAGTTTTTTTGCCAGTCTCGATCATAATAGAATTAGATATTAATGGATTAAGCTTTGTTTTGGAATACGCGTATGCCAATTCCAATTGAGGAAAGCAATGCATGATCCTAATGGGTGGCTTGCCTCCGGTTCCGAAAAGCCCACAGCCCATGAAATACATTTCCAGCGCCGAAGCCATGGTGGTGGCTCCGACCTGACGACCCTTAACAATGATTACGGGCTTGGAATCGTTCTCAAGCGCTTTGATCGCAATGTATCGATAAATATCCGCGAAAGGTTTGTAACCATTGCCGCTAAGACTGAAGGGCTTTCCTTCAAGAGTTAGAAACTTTTCACAAAACCAGACCGGGTCAAGACTTAGAAGTTTATTTTTAAATGTTTCGAACTCGGTCGACAAATAACCTACTTATCATTATAACTGCTGAGCGTTTACGTTGTTTTGGCTGGAGTTAAAAATTCAAATATTCCTTGATTATCTTCAGTGTTCGAAATATCTACTTTTCCAAAATCAGGATGCGTTTGCTGTTGAGACGCATGCTGTTTTTTTTCATCACTAATCAGTATATCAACGTATTTTTTCAAATTATCAGAATCCAAATCAGCCGTACTGAGTCCAGCTCTTAAAAATGAATGCGGAATATCATTCAGTACGGCAGCCGTATCGATACTACCTTTTCTTGATTGTATAAAGTTCCGAAGCCACAGATCCAGTCCATTAACTTTCTGTAAAATAGCCCTGATACCATTCATCATTTCTGCATTTTGCATGGCTTCGGGCTCATTTTTACTTTCCGCTCTCGAACATAACGACTTCTCGGCATTAAGAAATTTATCCAGACCAGTTCTGGTATGCATGTCCCGAACCGCATCCTCAACAGTTGAAAATTTGGATTTTGGTGATCCCAGAATATCACCGATCTGGTTATAAAGAGCCTGATCGGTTTCGTGAGAATTGACGCTATTTTTCTCTAATCGGTTCGCAAATTCCGCAAACCAATCAGGTTCACGATCATTTTTGATGGAATTATCTCGCGCGAATCCCGCACCTGAACGATTATGTTTCATTAAATCTCTCAATTCATGCTGGATAATTGGCCGCATAATCACCATTATCAGATGATGTCAAGTCTACTTTTCCTTCTGACGTCTCTTCAAAATCATAAAGACGATCCATTCTTAATGGATAATTCATATCATAAAGAAGCTGTAACAGTTCTGCCTGTTCACGATCCGACAGGGCAAACTTTTTAACCTGTTTGCGATACAAATCTTCAATTTCATGCCCGGCACTTACGTGCCCATTTATACAAATTCTTGCAAGTCTACTGATGAGTAGCGGAACCGTAACAATTATTCCGCCTACATGTGTGGCTTTCTGCCCTTCCTTAATTAAGGAATGTTGATCATGAGCTTTCTTTTTCTTCTTTTTAGTATATTTCTCGTTTACCTGTTCAAGACGCTCTTCCAGACGTTCTATGCCGTTATGAATTTCATCAAATACTTTATCAACAATCGAGATATCTATCTTTCCATCAAAATCAGAACGAACGAGTCTTGAAAGTTCAGATTTGAATTTTTGTAAATATGCAATCGCGCGTTCAAGTCCCGCCGGAGCTTTACCTGAATGTTTCGGAACTTCGTTAAGGCGACCTTCTACCCACGCTGCAAAATCATCCGATGCAGAGTAATCCCATGGTGATTTGTTATCGTGCTCGTCAATCTCAACCTTCTCAACCGGCTCTCCCGTATCCTCTTCGGCTCCAGGAATCGCAGAAAGAGTAAGAGTCAACGAAGCAACTGGGATTTCTTCTTCCGGAGCTGATTCTGATTCCGGCTCTTCCTGAACAGATAGCTGCTCTTCTGGCTCATCATAAATTTCGATTTCATGACCCTCTTCAGGCTCCTGATCATGATCGTCTTGGTAAACTTCCAATACCTGCTCATAGTCCGGAAGCTCATCGTAGACTACCAAATCACCATCCAAATGAACATGAGGGACGGTTTCCGGATCTTCCGGATGATTCTGAGCCATGTTAATATCTTGAGCGTTAATGATTAATGACATTTATTCCTCTAAGCAACTCTATCAATATAGGGTAATATTAACCGCGTAAAACAAATTATTACTCGGAAATACCTGGAAACATCTTCTTTAGACGCTTTTTTCTTCTATCTCGCATTTTCCTACGCCATTCATCAACAGATTTTACTTGATCCATTTGTCTATAAACGGATGTTCCGGGACCTTCGCCGCTTCCATCATCAATATAATCATAATTACTGTAAAATAATCCACGTGATTGATCGTGAGCTTGATCATCATCTTTTTTAGACATTATAATCTCCCGTCTAAATAATTAGATAATTTACATTTATTCAAAAGATCAAGTACACGTAAACGATCCATTTCTAATGCCGTACCGATCTTAGTATCCCAGTAATTACGCTTAATCTTTTTAACGTATTCAGTATTATTGCTGACCCATTCAATAATATTCGGATCAACATCAAAACCAGTCTTCGCGGCAAGGTAAAACATTCTTGCAATTCTGTTTACACTGTAAGTAAACGTAGTATGACTATCCAAACATGGCCTGATTATTTTATTCTTAATATCTTTTAATCCGTGTCCAGTGGGGTCGAGGACAGTTTTTAGATTCAGCGGTAACAATAAAGCATTGCACGTAAAATCACGACTAAACATCTCTTTCTGTAGAGGAGCTGGGTTCTGGATACCTAGTTTTGATAGTTTTTCTTCAATCTGCGGTACAACAAAATTGGTTGAAAAATCAACTTTAAAATTACCAAGTTTAACTGAAACGTGACCATCATCGCCAATTATTGTCTTGACGGTAAACCTGTCCGACATAGCCGCGGCAAAATTATCAGCCAGGAATCTTACGCTGGCATCACCGGTCATGATATCAAGATCTTTATAAGAGAATTTGAAATCAGCAATGCATTTGTCTCTTGGAATGCCTCCGCAAATATACGGCTCAGATATGTTGCCGTTTTTGACGTGAATCTCCCAAATAGACAGCAGTATATCTTTCAGTTTCATCCTGTCCGCCCGTCAGGCTTTGGAGTCGCCGGAGCTGGTGGAATGGCTGGATTGGGTGCCGGAGCTGGGGACGCAGGAATGGTTGTCTTGGGCGCCGGAGCAGGAGTTGGCATGTTCATCAGATCTTCCTGAACGTTCTCAACCACCGGAGTTTCTTTCTTATTTTCTAAAAGATTTTCTTCTTGTTGCTGTCTACGCAGTTCCTTCTTCATTTTAGCTTTCGCCTCTTCTGTTTCAAGATTTTCTTTTACTTTATTTAAAAGAGGATCTTTACTATCAACGTCTTTCCCTGTTAAATCAATCATATTTTGCTGATTTCGAATGGAATGCTCTTGTCCCATATCGTGAAGAGATGTTCCGGTAGCATCGACCGCTCCACTCAAACGAGACTTCACCTCATCAATACGAACCAAACAATATTGATTTGACTCAAGTGCCGAACGTGTAGCTTCTGCCATTGAAGGGAAAAATGAAGATAATCCTAACTTATCCATCATCATGTCGACAATGCTGAGTTGTTTGGCAATTTCACGATTCTTAAATATTCGACTCAATTCATCCAATCGGTTTATTATGTCCTGAACCTTAAGATTAGAGAATGCCATTCCGATCAGTGAATCGAAGTCTTTCGTAGTTTCGGATGTTGAATCATCCGGAATAAGCTTTTTATCTTTAAGTGGAAGAATCGGCTGTTTGGTTGGGGCGCTGACCGGAGCAGTCGGACCGGCAGGCTGAACAGGAGTCGTTTGGGCCTCTTGCGCCATCACAACCAATCCTGCATATCTATCAAACGGATCAATCCCGGTTGTTTCGTCGGACTCATTCACTTCAATCTCAGACTCGTCTGACTCATCCGATTCATCCACTTCTACATCTGAATCATCAACATCTGAATCATCAACTTCTGAATCATCAAAATATTCACCATTAAACGCATCCAGAACTTTTTTGATCCCCTCTTCTGAATCTTTCGGAGCATCGTTCGGATCGAGCGAAGGATTATTATTTTCCATCCCTCCACCTTGTGGAATGGAAGCGGAAGGATCCGGAATCGAACCTGGTCCCAAAGCTTGAGCCATTCGCTTCAAAACAATTGCGGTGTTGGCCCCGCTACGTTCCAAACGATTGGCTTGACGAAGAATAAGATCACAATAAAAATCATTACGAGCTGATTTATTTACCGTATGTATCTGTTTTTCTAAATCATTAAGTGCATCTAGAAGTTTTTCCCAACCCGGTCCGGCGAACATTTTACCTTTATCATCTGTGAGAAGCTTCCTTGCTGCATGGATCCTTCCGACAATTTTTCTCCGATGATTTTCTATCTGAATGCGTTTTTCTTCTTCACTTACTTTATTTCGCTCAGCTTCTTGTTTCAAGGCTGTTGGATCGGGAGTCGTGACGATTGGATCCGGAATAATAGGTTTTTCTTTTTGATAAGGTAAAAAGTACCCAGTGGAATCTTCACCTTCATAATAATTAGCGGTTTTATATTTCATATGATTATTTTCTTCGTAAAATCTAATCCATTTCATAAAATCACGAATTTCTTTCTCGTGCCAACCATTCGTGACTATTCGGATTGATTCAGAACGATCCGTTCCGACCCTCATACGATAATAGATATCCCTCAGTGCAACCTTCCACTTTTCAACATCATAAGTGTATCCGGCAGGTGTTACTGAAAATGCTATATTAGGATAAGCGTTCTTTTGGCTCATTCAATGCAATATCATTTTAATGATTGAATCAATAATTTATAATTTAGGTATATTTTTTTCAAAATCATTAGATATGATCTTTGCCTCCGCTAATCGTTTCTCTGTAGGTATTAGCTTAGCCTCTTCCGGAGGTTGCAGTACAGCCAAATACTCTTTATAACGATCCATGAAGTATAATGAATGCTCATAGTCCATATTTTTCAATACATCCTTAATCGCATCAACAATCGCTGATGTATGCTGTTCCGTAACCTGAACGGTATGGTTATGTTGGATAACCTGATCTGGAGCATTATTAACAAGTTTATTACATTTTTCTAATGTTGCGGCCAAAACATTAAAATATTGAATCAATACGTTATCTATTTTGAAATTTTCAGGGTTTTCTTGCATGTAATCAAATACTTGTTCAGCTCGGGCCTCAATCGCCACAACTAGGTTCCTAACCGATTGTTTTATATCAATCTCTTGGCCAGCCAGATCCAACAGTCGCTCTTTATATTTTTTATTTTTCTTAATAGACCCGGTAAGCTGTTCTTCCGGGGATCCGCTCTTAATCAGCGCAATATCGTCCCTCAAAACAACATAAACATCAAGATATTTATCCTGAAATGTCTTCAATGAATCAGTCGAAAGTGCAAACTTATTATTCGCAACATCTTTGTATTTATCTTTCAACGACGCAGAAATATCAGCCGGACTCTCTCCAGATACCAATCGGCTGATTATTTCTTCTTTTTCAGGATGCTCTACTATCTTTTTTACTAAAGCCTTGCTCATACGTGCCTTAAATGCAAATCGGACCGGGCCTGTTTGCGCGCCGGTCCGATCTTGACTGCTGTTTTTACTATATTATCTACTCAGTCTTGATTCTCGCGTTTCGAAATTGTTCTCTCCGGAAGGAAATTCCATCTGTGACTGATTCTCAACGGAAGTTCCCGGTACTATTTTCCCCTTGTCCGTCTTGAATCCAACCGCATAATTATAGGTCTTTCCATCCAATTCACATTGGTACGTATCTTCGGCAATACGACTCGCCATCACTCCCGCATGATCAGGACAATATCGCGTCTTTAACGGCGCCTCTAAAGGTCTGTACTGCTTGTACATTGGACTCTTCTTGACCGCTTCGATGGAATCACCAAGCTTGCTTTTCAAATCAGTATTTGTCTGATTGTACTTTTTTTTAAGCTCTTCAATTCTTGAATTCTCAATCCGGGCTGCTTGAGCCTTCAAGCCTGAAGGCGCGGCGATCGTCATGAGTATTTCATCAATTACAGAGGCTTGTTTCTTTAAAAATTCATCACCAGAATCATCAAACGCCTGAGCCAGGGCCCCAAGCTCATCTATGCTGTCTTCATTAATTACCGACTGATAATCGTTTGCTAAATACTTCTGTAAACTTTCTGTAATCTCTGTCAAGTCTTCGATATTATCAGTCAATTCCTTATCACTATATCCAGCGAACTGTCTCAAATCCACCTGTCGTCCCTGACGCGAGACCATTACACTCTCACCGTTTAGCATTCGTTCCGTCTGACTAAGGTCAGAGGAAAGATTGCCTAGAGCGTCCTCAACAACTTCCTTCTTAGGATATACCTTATTGTCTACATAGAATGAGCCAACCGCATACACGGGATCGCCTTGACCACCATGCCAATCCAACATTCGGAACCCAAGATCTCTTCTAGAAAGTATATCTTCGTCGCTGAATTCCGGCTCTACCGAATCTACTTCTTCGGCAGCTTTTTTTAAAATTTCACTCGCATGCACGCACGCCTGCGTGACAATCTTTAATGAAGGATCGTTATATTCGGCCAACATGAAAGCTTCATTATGTTCAGATTCTAACCATGAAGCATATACTTTTAGTAATTCTGAAATTCTCATATTGTTGCCAGATTAAAAGAAAATTTTGTGATTCATGAAGGAAGCTCCTTCATAGGATTCGGACTGAGCCCGGCGATACATTGGGTGACAATCTCCGTTCTGATCCTGATATACTTTATGAAGCGGAAGTCCCGTATGTCCGCATACATCAAAGCTACTAGACGCCGTTTTAACAACCCGACTGCAACGATGCGTCTCTTCCGAGGCGGTTTTATTGCCTAGACCCTTCATATACACAACCATCGCAGATTCATACGCTTTGGTATCATTTCCACTCGCAAGAACATTCAAAGCATCTTCAGCTTTGGCAAAATTCTTTTCCAGAACCGCTTCGCGAACCGTCGTGACCAATTCAGAAGCTTTGATCTCATAAAGAGGAGACGTCACGGCAGCAGCAGCGAAATCTTTAACGTTTCGTTTCATCAGTGCCGTGATGTTTTCGGGGCTGAACTCCTGCACCGTTCCACCGCAGAACATCACCGGTGCAGTTTCGGTCGAGACCCGTACTGGCAGCATGAATGACGTATTATCAACGGATACCGCAAACGTTATTTCGTCTTCTCCACAATCCGTTATCTTGGCCTGAACCTTCTTAAATCCAAGTTGATTCAATTCCGAGACTAACTCATTTCTAATCCGGGCTACTTTCCCGCCAAATTTGAATTGGGCACGCCCGGCCGGAGTATCAAAAAGTTCTGCAAATGATGATATTTCTGGATCCTGAATCTGAGGAACCTGTACATCAGCCTGAATCGGCTGTACTTCTAAACCAGTAATTGAATCAGATGCGTATGATTGCATCGGACCAGATTCCGAGCGAAGCTTTGCCGCAGCCATCTCAACATTTGAAATTCCGTGACCTTTAGATGCTTGTTTCAGTAAACCCATCACGGTTGATGATTTTGCAATAAGTCCTCTTCCGGGGTTTTGTGACACAAATGCAATAATTTGTTTATTACCAAAATCCATCAGTCCTGCATCTGTCAGGAAAACGGAAGGTGTTATGACTTTCTCTTCAATAACTTCTACCGGAACATAAAAAGAAGTGAATCCTTTTGGAGTATTGACATGCGCGACCAGCAGAATCACGTCCTGGGTTCCGTCTGCAATATCAACTCTTGAATCCATTCCGGCACGGGAAAGGCGATCCGAGAGATCTTTCTGGGCAGCCGTAGCGAGTTTGCCTGAATAAAATTTACCGCCCTTGTTCTCAAACATTGAGTCGAGTGCGGTTTTCAGTACATCATTACCTACAGTTTCGTAGGGATTTAGCTCTGTATTGCTGTAACCATTAAAATTCTGACTTTGAATCTGTGAAGCAGTTTTCTTAATTGGCGCGGATTCGATTCCAAGTTCTTCAGCAAATATCTCTTTTGCTTTTGAATTTGCCGAATGAAAGTGGTGGTATAATCGCTTAAACTCTCCACGAGATATAAAAGACGCCTGATCAGCTCTTCTAGATAGAATGGAAGCCAGACTCTGTAGAGTCATGTCTCCAGGATTGGCTTCGTATCCATTTTTTGCTTTGGATGCCAGGCGTGGGAGGATAAGCTCAGATGAATCGTTCAAGCTATCCAATACAGATGCAGTAATTTTTTTAATTTTATCTAATGACATTTACACACCTATTGGAATGCATAATTATGCAGAAAACCAATTATTGGCCAATCCTACCTGAACCATAATCTTTCAACAATGCCGCAGCTAGTTTTTCATTTTCTGCCAATTTTTCAGGCAAATATGCGATCATCATGTCAACATCTTCATCTTTAAAGCCTAATTTACCAGGACTGGCCTTCGCAACCAGTTCGTTTTTGTAATAAAAATTAAGCTCAGATGCGATCTTTGATCGCGTGACTTTCCAATCACTTGCTGATTTCAATGAAGCCTGTTTGACATTCATGTCAGACTCAGAATACATCGAAACTATATATTCTCCATCTTCAGCAGTCTGGATCTGCCAAAGTTGGTCTGTATCCTGATCTTTAAATTTCACAATATCAAATGCAACTTTTACCAAACGATCCCGTACTTCGGAAAGTCGGTACTGCTTGACATTAATTTTCTTATCAAATTCCGTAAAATCAAAAGATACTTTTTCAGTTTTAAGCATAAAGCCTCTCCTGTATCATCCAATATACATATTATTTTATATTGAAAATAATATTTTTCATCTCGTTCTGGTACATAAGGGTACCGATCTGCCCGTCTATACCGATTAGCTGGTCCAGAACTCTCTGAACCTCTACTTTAAAATTACTTAATATAGCCAACGTCTTGTCATTACTATAAGGATTAAACGTACAATATTGTTTCGCAAGATCTTTATATTCTTTATTCCAAAGATTTTTAATTCCCTGCGCTGAACGAATGATTCTTTGTTGATTGTAGTCAAGCTGTGTATCTATAAACATAATCTATCTGATCCGATATGTGTCAAAATTAGTAATCTTCATCTCTTAATTCTTGAATTTTAGCTAGGATCTCTTTTACTTTCGGATCCGTCTCAACGATCTTTTTAACTTTTCTACGGATCCCTCCGTAACTTTTTTTTCCATTTTTATAATCTACGTTACCATTAATAGATTTTGTAATGCTGGATTGGTTCACGTCAAGCATTTTGGCTATTTCCATTTGGGTATAGCCATCAGCATAAAGACGAATGACTTCCTTTTGACGGGAAGTCAGTAATGTATTCACGATTCTCCAAAATTCAATCTTTAACTGATCCTCAAGTTCCAACACTTCTTCATTATAAGCGAATGGATTGAGTCGTTTATGAAGCGACTCCTCATTTGAGAATGATTGAAGCATTTCATTGCTACATGAAAGCTCATGAAATATTGCTTGATACGAAAATGATCTAGTATTCTTCTTTTCCATAATTCATATTTAATATATCAAGCAGCATCACCGCTACAACATTGTTAATGATTGCATGGTCATGGTAGGATTGTCTTTCAGAAAATCAAAAATATCTTTATATCCTGATGGTACTGATTTTGGCCTAAAATCAGCATATTGTTTAAATTGATGTATAATTCTATCGGTACCGTTTCGGCCCGCATCATCATTATCAAGAAATAGATAAATCGTAGAAGTGTATCTGAGTATCAGGCTCAATTGATACATTGTCATACTGGCTGATCCCAACGCCACGACATTCTTTACACCGTGACTATAAGCACCGATGCAGTCAAACTGACCCTCCGTCACCACCACACAATCATGTTTAATGATAGATTCTTTCGCCTCATACATACCGAATAAATGATTTCCTTTTCGAAAGGAAGTATTGCGGTATTTTGGGATTCCTATCAGTTTGGCCTCCCAATCAGGAAGCATGGTTCTACCGACAATAGAAACGATATTCCCATACAGATCTCGATACGGAAGAACTAGATTATGATGTTCGAATGTACTGATGGCGCGTTTTTTTGAATCGGTCTCGTAATCACACCAATCATAACGTAGCTTTGTCTGGTACAGACTGGCCTCCGGAACCAAAGACAACAATGCTCCTAAATGCTCCGATGGAGGAAAATAACCAAATCCAAATACTTCTTGTGTTGATTCGGATGATACTCTAGAATCCAAATACCGACGAACCGGCTCTGCTGCGGGCAAATCTTTCAAAAGAGATCTGCATGCAAAACTAATATCCGTCAGAACTGACCCGCTCATCCTTATAAAACTTTTAGAAGCGTTGAAATGGGCCTCAGATCCTTTACCTTTACCGCGAATTTTGACTCGTCATAATGAAAACGATCCTTGATATCTTCATTAAAAACCCACCCGGCAAACAATACTTTTTCCACATTCGTTCGTTCCGGCCCTACCGTGAACGCTGATATGTAGATCATATCTTTATGCAATTCTCGCATCGGAACGATCAAATTAAGCGACCTGATCCTATCAGGATCGATTACGTGGGAAGTCTTGATATCAACTTTCCTAGCCTCACCATTTATAATCAACGAATCATCTTCGCCTTCATCGCCCTTTCCGGTATTGGTAAAGGTTTCGTATTTATAATCTAATAATGAAGACAACTTCGTAAGACTGCCGTATCTTTGCTGATACCACGCGGATTCCCCATATAATCCCGTGTACTGGAAATCTAGTCTGGATGCCTTGTTAAGATCGTTTTGACCAAGGTTTGACATTCCGCCGATATCAAATCGTGGCGCCTGAAACTTAACAAAACTACTTATCTGTTCATTTACTTTGACTGTTAGCATTTGATTTTAAATGATTCAGCACCAATGTCGCGAAACTTGGGCTTAATTGACAGGGTTTTTTACAAGAATAACAAGCCAGAACATCATTCGATAACAATACAGGCTGGCCTTCTACTTTACAATCAGGACACTTGATACTAAAACTCTTTTTCTGAGAGCGTTTTGATAAAATATTCCCTGAAGACTTTAATTGGTTTTTAAATATAGATGTGACGTTCTTGATCACACCTCCACATTCAGAACAAACGACACAATTATTTTGTGTATCGAATAATGCATCTTGCTGCTTATAACAGCCTTTATTGTCACAAAATATTAAAAATGGCATTCAGTCCTGACTTAGTGTTTGGACCAACGGATCGATGTTTTCTGGATAAGTTACGTTTAGTCGAAATTTATGATGGCCATTTAAGGCGTCCAGCCTGACTCCGGCGCCCAGTTCTATCAATTCATCTCGATGACGAGATAATTTCGGCACTACAAGATCTACCGTTCCGTAGAGTGTAGGCTGTTGGAGAGTAGTTCCGATTATTGCGTCTTTTAATGAAATCGTCACATCCGAAACAACATCCATACCTTCTCGTCTAAAACGTTCGTGCGGGATAACGGTAATTTGAAGCATCGCATCTAGATAACGAGGCTGCATGAACATTTCGTCATAAATAAAATGTCCAGCTCCCGGGACTCGAACTTTGGTATCGGCGGTCACACCCTTTGGTATTGATATCGTAATATTTATTTTAGCCTGGTTAGACCCGGCACCTGAACAAGTTTTACAAATCTGCACCGCTGCACCACTTCCCATGCATACGTTACATACCTCCGAGACCATAACGTTTTGACCGCGCCTTACTTTATAGCCAGTGCCGGTACATGCGTGACATTTCTTTTGAGAGTCGACGGTTCTACCTTTACCAGTACAATCATCACACTGTACCTGCTTTTCGTACTTACATTCTTTATCGCATCCAAAGATAGATTCTTCGAAAGTTAGCGTTACGGGAAGGTAAATTGTTTCCTGAATACGTCTCTGTTGTCTAGAAAAATTCTGAAAACCAATCATATCACGAAACGCTGCTGCAAAATCTGGAGATCCTGGATTCCAGGCACCAACATTTACTGGAGACGGTTCGGGTTGTTTCAAAACATCATAAGCTTGATTTATGAGCTTGAATTTGTCGGTAGATCCTTGATCTTTCGCAAGATCCGGATGGTATTTTTTTGCAAATTCACGATACCGTTTCTTAATATCATCCTCTGTAGAGGATGGATTCAATTCTAGTATATTTAGAGCATCGGAACGATTCATTGGTTCTTTTTAAATGTAAAGAGGGCTACGGCGATCCCGTCAGCCATATCCAGATTCTCGTCAACTGGCTTTTTCTTTTTATTTAAACGGTACGGAAATTGTATATTTAGTAGCTTTGACACTAATTCCGGCATGTCTTCTTTTTTTGGAAGAACTTTGCTTTGTTTTAATCCATGGCGTATAGCCATTACGTTATACAGTTGAACCGGATATCCAGATCTTGTCGCGGCCAATCCGATCGTTCTATTAAATACCGCTAACGTTACGATGGTATTGGCACTACTTTTATGCGGGAAATACTTTATTATATCTTCAATCCCTATAACATCGGGTTTGAATCGGTTCATTATTGCTAAGGCTTTGGTTTCCGCATCATGCAATCGATCGAAAATTGATCCTTTTTTTGTTGGTTTGAAATAACCGCAGTCCAATAATTTGGGCGATGATTGATCTTTTACAAGAGCACACCAACCGATAGCTGAACTCGAAACATCAAAACCAACAACGATCACATGATCAATATATCGAGGCCGAAATAGGTATGGCCGGGATGCATGGCATCCCGGCCAAATTAAGATAAGTTGCCGCTGCTACTTACTGCACACTATTTTTGTTCGTAAGCGGGAAACTGAACATCATCCTCATCGTCTGATTGATCGGCAGCCTGACGGGGTGCCGCGGCAGCGGTGCGTTGATCTCCACCCGAGCCGCCACGGTTGTTGTTGGCATTTCGATCCGGAACAGGATTATCCGCAAAGAGTCTGTCCATACGCTCCTGAACCTTTGCAGATGAGGGAGGAGTACAGAGGCGTTTCAGGCCCTCTACATCAACCATGTCCTTGATCTGGATATCATCGGCGCTGAGAGGCTTCGGAATTTTCGGAGTAATACTGTAGTAGTTACTCGCGCCTCCATTCGGATCAACCTTGATATCAAGGTCATATCTAGAAGGATCTCCCCATTCATCATCGCGGGTCAGCCCCTGAATCGACTTGAATACCGAAATACCTACATCAAGAATCTTGTAGGAACGGGTTTTCCGATCAATCACGCCTAGAAACCATCGACGTTTCGCAACGTCTCCAAGAGCACAAAGAGGACATGCTCCGTTAACTTTTGAACACATGATTTTGTGCCCAAAGCCGGGATCACCATCCCGCTTGTACCGGTGAACATTATATTGGTGCGGTGGGGTTATGATCCGAACGATATTCGAACCCTTCTCCAAACGAAGAAAGGAATCACGTGAGTCATTTTTCTGACCCCCGTCTTGAACATCTCCCCAAGCTACTTCGCCATAAACAGTCATGTATTCTCCATTAAGGAATTAATCGACCAACGATGCACATGCATCGCCATAAAAGGCTAAATTAAGATAAGTGCCATAATCACTAAGCAAGATAAGTGAAATTCACCGCGCAAACAGTACAAAGCGTTTGCGCTGATGATCGGTGGTTCTGCCGAAACTCGTTCGGACTCCCAAACGCTTCAATTCCGGAACAAGCGTATCGACAGCTGATCGGAGCTGCCGTGGTGTTGCGGGCCAATTTGAAGGAACCGTGCGGACCGCACGAACCAGCACCGTGCCCAGATCCGTCATGGATCCCATCCATGATTTACGTTTCGTCAGGACCTTCATAATGCCCTTCAGAACACGCTCCCGGACTACCTGAACAGGATTTACCTGCACGGCCTTGGTTGTCGTTGCTACTTTTTTAGTAGCAGTGGTGGTTAGACGGACTGACTTCTTTGAAACTGTGCTACGACGTGTCATTTATTACTGTTACTTTCTTTTCTTTTATAAGTTAAAGATCGTATCTCTACGATCCTATTCCATGGATAAGTTAATTCTTGGATCGGGCCTTTTTCTAGGGTTTCCAGGACAAACGGAATTGATTTTAAATCGTCCAACGGATATACATATCGGCTTCCAAGAAACGTTACGTATGATTCAGCTTTGTTTATTTGATTCGTTAAGAAATAAGTTAACCTGCACTCAAGAGGTATTCTGACGGTTACTAAGAAAAGTGCTTTAGTCGGACCCTTTACATCTGGCATTCCGGATGTTTGATTAACGATAATATCAGTCATTTCAATCTTCTGATTCGGAGTGATCGTCCCAGCCTTTAATATCGTCAAGACTCTTGACGTCTTTGGCCAGTAAGATACCGTCTGCCGAGACCACTATATCCATTTCAGAAATACATTCATCGCCATCAAATAAGTGGTTCTTCTTAACCTTTGCTCGCGATACGATCCCGTATTTGTACTTCTCTCCCTGCCGGGTTCGAGTCAGATCTCCCTTCCTGGTCAACTGAATAACTAGACTAGAAAGATAATACAGTTCTCCTCCGCCTTTTTCAGTTTGACCTGGACTACCAATATTTGCATAGACCTGATTAATCACGAGAGTTGCGATGGATTGGTCTCCCGTTTCCATATCAACATAACGATTTGCAAGCTTATTAAACTTGCGAACCGCAAACGCAACTTCCTTGGCCGTTACACCGGGCTGCTTTGAATAATCCTCATCCTCTTCGCTATCTTCGGTACTGTTGACGCTCGCCCCAACAGAATCCCATACAATTAGGATTTTTAATTTTGGATTAATTTCCTTCGCCGCATGAACGATATTAGCAACAGCTTTGCAACCCTGGATGATATTATTGGTATCGATGATTGCCAATTCATTTGGCTTGCCACCCATTTTGGTGAACCGATTGGCGGCAAATTTTCGTTCCGAATCCCACATCACAACCAGAACACCCTGTTCCTGGGCCTCTTTCATAAAAACCGCAGCATGGGTGCTTTTGCCAGAATCGGGCTTTCCTGATATCTGAACGATTCTTCCGAATGGAATTCCTTTTAAGGATGTCAGACTTTTCCAATGTGGACCACGAGTCCAGACGATGAAATCAGAGTCTTTATCGGAACGTGATATGGTGTCGCCCGTGCTTAACTGTTTAGCTAGACCGGTTTCCTTTTTTCCATAAGCTTCACGTGCTTTTGCAATGATCTGATCTATATTAATGGCGTCCGAAGCGGCGGTTTTTGTTTGTTTTTTTTCCATATTGCCTACCAAGTATTTTTATTTTTACCTAAGTTTCTAAAGAAGACATGACCATTATTTAATGAATTTATCTGTACTGACCACTTTTTGGCGGTCGCCTCGGCTTCTGCGCAGGCTTTTTTTGCCGCCACGACATCTGGATCCGCGGCTACCGTATGGGTCAACATTGTTTCGGTCATTTTTGCTGTTGATAAGGTTTTTTGTTTTTTATAGGTTTCGGCCTCTACCCTCTCTACATCATGTTTTGATTCTTTTGAACGCAACTCAACGTCATAAAGAATCGTTGATAGTCTGATCACGGCCTCCAAAAACATTGCCGCGGTACGATCAGCTTTAGACGAATCAAATTCGCCCAAATGAACCAAACGTAGATCATCTAGACATTTTTCGATCAAACCGGAGAGATCCTCCTCATTCGTTTTATTTTCGGCCATACTGGCTAGGTCAGGTTGAACCGGTGGTATCGACAGATGCTTTGGCTTCTAATTCTTTTAACTTATCCTCCAAACGTTTGTGTAATTTATCTGTTTGATTATGAACTTGTCTCATATGTTGATGAATAAAGAGAGATGTTAGGAATAAAAAAACTTCCATGCTGGTAAATCTTTGCGATGGAGGTTTAAGGAAAACAATTATGCCTTCGTCGTCTGTTTCGAACAAATCAACAAACAGTTCTTCTCCCTTGTAATTAGGGCGATCGTAAGAACGGCATATCTTTTCATACATATCCCATTCATCTGCCGTTACCTCGATCTTCTTATTATCAATAATCCGGATACTCAACTTAACCTCCTGATCTCCGGATATTTCCCACGGCACCGCTTCTCCTCAATTCAGACTGAGCTGCCTTCTGTTTTTCTCCCAACATTTTAAATATCGGGTCTTCTTCCTCGGCAGGCTCTTCCGAATATTCTTCAGGCAGCTGTTCTTCCTGCTCCCAGGCCAATGCCGCCCAATTTTCCGGAACAGAGGCGGAATTTGATTTTATCTTTTCCGCAAGACTCTTTATCTCACTGGCAGTTTTTCCCTTCACACCAGTTCTTGAGAAATAAGTAGTAGAGGGAGTCGTGTCATCTTTAGCTAAGACATTTGCAGATTCGACCTGCTTGTCCTGGCGTCGTGCCGCGGCAACAGGATGTCTTGGTTTTGACTCGGGACCTTCATCAAGCGTCGGAGAGTAGAACCGCGCCGGTGCCGGGGTCTCATTATCAACTTTATTTAAATTATAATTTGAAAGAAGCCATCCTGCGATTCCTTCGGGATTATTTGGCATCTGAACCAAAGCTTCCCTGATTTCTCCAAGAAGCCTGCGATCCTCTTCTCCCATGATATCTCCACCGCAAGATGGACAGACATTCGAATTCAACGCGTGTGTCCATGTAGGAGGGATATCAGCGCTACAATGCATGCATTTCATACATTATATATAACACAAAATTTATAATCTATTCATTATCAAGGTCGCCAGAATCATCCCATTCTAACAGTCCTTCATCGAAAAGATCGTCTTCAATTTCTATAAAAAGGTCTTTCGGATCAAGATTTTGTTGTGATGAATTATTTTCCGCTATTGCGGCGGCATCGACTTTGGTCTTTTTTAGGCTAACTTGTTTAGCCTTCAAATCTGCCGGGACAGAAGGTGACGGAGCGAAACCAAATACATCTTCCAGGATAATCCCGATTTCATCTTCATATACGTTTGTCGTTCCGGAAAAATGTATAGCTATACCTTCCTCAAATTTTGCCCTGGATGAAATATCTTTCAATCTTGATTTAAGTTTCGTATATCCTTCAGGAAATATCGTAAGGGTACATCTTTCTCCCTTGATATCCTCGATCGTTGCCTTGACCATGTCCTGGCCGAAGAATTTTGACTTTTCTTTCTTTACTTTGAATTCAAATACGCTTTTGATTTCAGCCTTCATAGAAGGAATTCTTGACCGATCCTGGTAAGATCTGATCGTATTGATCAGTCCTGGGTTACGATCTTGGAAAAAAGTCCCGTATGCATGACGTTTCGTGCATGAAAATGCCTCCCCTAAATACATCTTCTCAAGGGCATATTTTTCGCTCATAGACCAATCTGGAGTCTCGGGCCAAGGATATTGGAACTCTTCCTTGGTCGGGTCATGGCGTTTTAACCAGGTTTGTAGCTTTTTTCTATAATCAGAACAATATAAATATATTTGTTTCCTTGATATTCCGAACGAATCCAAGCAGCCTGTGGCGGCGAGGGCTTGTATAGTGTTGGCCCGGACAGCTTTTGAATCCACCCGAACCATAAAATCAAAAAATGATCCGAATGGACGTTTATTCAAAATATCAAGAATCGCTTCATCCCCAACGAATTTCAGAGCATCGAACCCAGTAATTAAAGTATTTTCATCGCCAATCGTATATGCGAGAGTTGAACTGTTGAGATTAGGAGGCAGAATCGTAACGTTATGTTTTCTTATTTCCGACTTTATCTTCTCGATATTGTTTTTAGCAATTTTAGCGCCGGATCTTACTTCTGACTTCAAATTAGCCAGAAGAAACTCAACCGGATAGTGAGCTTTTAGATAAGCCGTTTGGTACGAAGTAAGTGAATAAAGAATTGAGTGACTGGCATTGAATCCGTAGCCTGAGAACAGCGCGATGATCTCATCCCAAATTTTGGTTGCCATGGCTTCAGAAATATTCTTATTTTTCTGAGCATCGCTGATAAAATCAAGGCGCCATTGTGCGGCCTTTTTAGGATTCTTTCCCTTTTCTTTGGTTAATTTACGTAGCCGATCTGCTTCGTGAAGATCCCATCCGGCCACATCCTGAGCCAGATACATCAAACATTCTTCATATAAGCCAAATCCATAAGTCGCACCGAAGGCACGTTCTAAAGACGAATGGAGAAGTTTTACCTTCTTTTCTCCATTCTTAGTTTTTACATAGTCTTCACGAATATCTCTCGCAGCAGGTCTGGCAAGAGAATTGATCGCGCTGATATCTTCGATTGATCTGGGTTGAACTTTTCGACATAAATCAATTGTTCCGCCTGACGTCCCGAGTTGGAATACGCCAAATGTATCGCCTCGGCTCAGAAGGTCATAAGTAGCCTGATCATCTGTTGGTAAGGGAGAAGGAGGCGGAGTCTTTCCTGATTGTTCAATAAGATCGTAGGTATCTTTAATAATATCAAGAGTTGTGGACCCCAGAAGATCCATCTTGACCAATCCGATTGCTTCGGCTCGTTCCTTGTCGTATTCAATCGCAACAGTTCCGTCTTTATCTTTTCTGAGCGGGACCAATCCACGCAGAGGTCTCGCCGCAATAATCAATCCACCAGCATGGGTTGCCCAGGCTCGATATTTGCTCGAAATGGAGCTATAACGCTTTAATTCCGGATACTTGAGCGCATATTCTGCAAATAAAGGCGCTTCTATAAAAGCCTTCTCCACAGATTTGATCGTATCCGGAACGGCTCCCGCGATATCATTCCCTTTCTTTACAGCTTCGGCTCTGGAGCCTCCAAATTCACAAGCCCTAGCAATATCTCTTGCATAGACTTTAGGAGTTATGGTGTTGACGTTGGAAACGTGAGCTATATAATCTTCACCATATTTGGATACAATGTACTCCTTTACACGATCTCGGCCAGATGGCGCGAAATCCATATCAATGTCAGGGAAGTCCGTCTTGAACTTATTTAGAAAACGCGCGAAAATTAATTTGTATTTGATCGGATCTGCCTGGTGGATCCCTACCAGATAGGCAATCAAGCATCCACCGACACTCCCTCGGCCAGCCCCGATCAGGACATCGTTATTTCGGGCCCATTTAACGAAATCCGAAACAATCAGCATATAACTGCTGAATCCATGGAATTCTAAGACTTCAAATTCTTCTTTAAGACGTTCCCTATACAGGGCTTCCTCGCCCACTGGAACGAATTTAGAAAATGCCTTATCACAAACGTATCTTAAATAAGATTTATCTTGTGGTAATGTTCTGATCGATTCTTCTTGTAAGACTAACCACGCCTGATAGTCAGGTAAATCAAGCTGGTCCTGAACTGGAAATATCGGAAGTTCTTTCCCTGCCGGATTTGAATACTTCAGATCTACCCAATCCGGTACTTCACACTGATCTGCAAACAATACTGTATTTTGGATCCACTCCTCTACAGATTCAGATGGAAAAGATCTTGATAAGAAATTAAAAACTTCATCGCCAGTATGGAGGAAGAAGTTCGGAACGTTATATTTTATTCTATTGTTTGAATATCTCGGCTGTCCTGAGCCGATCGCGAGCATTACATCATGCGTATCGTGGTCTTCTTTTTTTAAATAATGTGCATTGGAAGTCGGAACAATTTTTATATTCAACTTTCCAGCTAGCTGAACCGTATGATAATTTATGAAATATTGATCTATAGAATCACTGTAAGGTGTCCCGAACCGTTTTAGATTATTAGGTTGGATCTCCAGTCCTAAATAAGGCCCAAAGATATCAACGAGTTTCAAAACAGTTTTTTCTGCTTCATCAAACTTCTTATTCATAAGAAGTTGAGACACGATGCCACTTCCGCATGAAGTCAGGCAGGTCACACCTTCAGAATGTTTCTGAAGCATATCCCAATCAATAACTGGGAAATTTCTTTTACCGATCGGAACCGTATGATCGAATCCTGAACGGTTAAGCAATAAAAGATTTTTATATCCTGTGGCGTTCCTGGCCAGCAGGATGATGTGGCGAAATGGTGCTGATTCGGTACGATTCTCTTCCCTTACATTATTAACGAAATAGAATTCACAGCCAACTATGTATTTAACGCCAGAATCTTTGGCGGCCTTGTAGGCATCCCATACACATGCAAAACTTGCATGATCGGTAATCGCAACGGCTTTTTGGCCAAGCTGTTTGGCTGTACTGAATAAATCATGAGGAGAGATGAGTGAATCGAGAATTGAAAAATGTGAATGATTATGCAGAGAGACGTAAGGCCGGTTCAATTTCTGCTCCATAGATCGACTCTATAACTCTGTAACGTTCTCGCCAAAAACCATCATCGTCATGATCCAGATTAGTCAAAAATAATTTGATCTGATCATATTTTAATGATTTATTACTTATTAAGAAGTGTGCCAGGGCTCTTACACAAGACCAATGTTCAGTTAACTTATCAATAATTAAGTTCTGAATGGCTCGTTTGAGCGATTTTCCAACATCAGCCGGTATTTTGTTTTTCCTTAATAATAAGGAAACTTCTTTAAAGTCTTCTGAAGAAGCTCGGTTTTTTGAGAGATTTATTTCTGAGCCGAAAAGTTCTCTTATAAGAATTTGTTCTGCTGCCTGACCTGCCAGGAGAACTGATAATTGAGAATGGAAAATTGATTCGTCTAAAGGTGTTGGTTTGTCCGAAACCATAACGAAGTATTTATATTTTGTAATGCCGTAATTACTATGAATAAGTTTACTGGACTGGATGTAACAAAAATTAAGAATACCGCAAATAATGTGTCCAGCTTCATGATAAGCAGTCAGTAAGAGGTCAGAGTTAATTTGTTTAGAGCGTGACTGTCTATTCGGGGCTCGTTTTATTTTTTTATTTAAGCTCGGCTTCATTCAAGGAAATGATGACAGATTCGAAGCCAGTCGTCAGGTTATCACAATCCCGAACCTTACATTTTATCGTAACTACACTAGACCCGAATGTACCGGTGGCGGCATAACTACCGTTCTCTACATAAAATAATCCAGCCTGAAAGAATACCTTATTTCTCACAAAACCAGCTTCCTCAAATATCGGAACATGCTCTCGCATAATTGGAAAGTTTAATTGATATGATAAGGTTGAGGCGGAACAGCAAGATTTAGTGCGTTGTTTTGTAAAAATTTCGGACATGATAATGGGAGTCGAAACTTACGTTCTGACTCCCAATCATATATCGGAGATATTATTTAGAGAAACTAACGCCGCGGCTCTCCAGTACGAAAAAGCAAAACTTGATCTTTGCGGCTTCCGTATCATAGGCATCTTTATACGGTGCCTGGATTTCCTTTACCATTTCCTTGGCCTGAGTGAGTTTTTCGTCCTCTTCTTTGGCCCGTTCAATCTCATACGCGTGAGATTCAGATTCATAAATTTTCTTCTTTATTTCTTCCAAATCCATTGATTGGACTGCTTCCTCAAAGCCAGTCGGGAGACGTTTTTGAAGGCGCTTTGGAAATTCTTTATCTTCGCTCATTAGAATCTTTCCCTGTTAATCTAAAGTTTTACACGTAGAGACGAGATGAGTCAGGGTGTATTGATCCCTGATTTGTCCCTTCAACACCTGAAGGACTCCTCTCTCTTTCAGGTTCGAGAGGATCTTATCGACATCCGTTTTCTCTGGATGCTCCTTCACCACCGTCTCTACATTCTGCTGGATTTGCGCAAAAACCTCTTCATCGGTCATTTGCGCATCAATCTCTAATTCTCTCACTTTATCCAAAATAAATGTTAATTTGATGGATTTTTCAGAATCTGACAAAAGCTTTTCTTTTTGATCATCTGTAATTGATTCCCAATCCAACTTATTGGTCTTATCTGCACGGGCTTTGAATTGAGCTTCCGTCGTGACGAGCCAATCCGGAATCTTAAAATCATGGTTCTGAACCAATCGATCCGCAACTTGCTGATGATTATAGTTCTTACGATACTCCTCAACCTTCAATCCAGCAATTCCTAATGCTTTTTCTCTCAAATCATCAAAGGATGCCAATCCTACCTTTACCGCGAGACTATCATCGAGCGGAGGTAAGTTCTTTTTGGAACCCATTTTTAATGTGAATTTGAAATGAAGAGTTTTTCCGCTATATTTTTCCGTAACTTGTTCCGGAACCGCAATATCAAACTCTCTCGTATCTCCCATCTTCATACCCAAAATATTATCATCAAAGGCAGGAAGCGGAGCTTCTCCTACCAAAAGAAGCTGATTATTTCCAGATAATTCTGATTGAATCTCTCCATCAATAAACGTTTCATAATCAGCTATAATTGAATCTCCGACCTGGATAAAATCAGAATCCTGGTACGGAAGAGCTTCAGCATGCTGGACTCTTAATTGATGAAGAATCTTCTCCGCCATATCTCCGGCACTGATCGGAGCAGGGAATTTTGGAATTTCAAACTCTTTATACTGCTTTAATTCAAATTCAGGCTTCTTTTGAAGTAAAAATTCACATTCAAATGAATCATTTTTCAATTCCAAAGAAGTAAATTTGGGATTACCAAGTGGGGTTATTTTTTGTTCAGAAATGGCTTTTTCAAAAGCAAATTGAGCTAATCTCTGTTTTACCGATTCATCAATTTGCTTTTTGAATCTAATTTTTAGAATTTCATTCGTTGCTTTGCCTGGGCGGAAGCCTGAGACCTTTACGTCCTTCATTTCATCCAGAACAGCATTGCGCTGAGTCTCGATATCTTCGAGACCCGTTCGGCATTGAATTTGAACTTTACAGTATTCCAGATCATTAACTTGAATTTCCATTTACTTTCTCCATCCAGGCAGGATCGCCTTCTTCATACGATATACTATGTTCAGTCGGACTTCACTCACTATGTCCAATCAGTTGGACCGAAAAAATCACCCTTATAGACTTGTTTCTTTCCTTCTTCGCACGATTCTAGGAAATCACAGAATTTGCATAAAAAGGTAGGATTGGCCCGCCAAAGCTTTTCTTCGGAGATTTCAATCTGATACTGTAAATACTTGTCTTTAATCTTCAATACGTCAGCACGCTTGAACTCTGATGTAATGTATTCAAACCCGTGACGAATCAATACATAGGATCCGCGTACAGTTTCGATACTGGGATCTTCCAGCATCATCACGTATGCGTACGTGAGCAGCTGAAACCAGTCATTTTTAAGATATTTCTTATCTTTTGTTGTTTTGTAATCCGCAACATGGATCATTCCATCCGGATCCACTTGAACTCTATCGATCATTCCGTTCAACAATACCGTATCATCTATATTTACGTTGAATTGTTTCTCAACCGAGAGAATCGAGCTTCGTATTATTTCTGGATTTGACCAGATATTCAGATATGAATTAAGAGCTTCGTAACCTTCTTTTTTCTGTTCAGGCGTTAATTCGGCTTTAAATTCTTTAACTGCCTGATTAAAACACCTTCCCATCACGACATGACAGGGATCGTTTCCACTTTCTAGATAATATTGGTGGAACAATTCTAGTATTCTATGAATGAATTTACCATACGTAAGATGAGCCCAATCTTTTTTTGGAAGCTTATCAATGTAAGAGAATTTGAATTTTCTTTTACAATCTACATATGTTTTTGTTTTAGAGACTGATAATTTATATGGAGTTGTTGGTGGCATTATATTAAAGCTCTTCTCATAAATGGTCTCCATAGATAGACCATTCCGGCGCCTCCACCTCGACCAAATACCATTCCGGATAAATTTGAAACATTTGGATCTTTTAATTGATAAGGCTGCTTCGAAATTATCCAACGATTAACTGCATTATCATAATAATAATACGTAATCGTATTATCTCTGGGATTGACATAACTCTTTAAAAAAGAGCCTGTTGATGTGAGGGTATCCGGACCATCGTTATAAAGAAGGGCTCCATCACGAACAAATTCAGGGTTTTCAAGAGCGAAAAATTCTCTATTCAGCGCTGTTGGATCATTTCCGGATTCTGTTCTGGAATCTTGATAAATTACCAGAGCTTTTGGATTAAACACCTTATCCGCACGATCAGAGGATTGAGGAGCTGCTTCTTTTGGAATTATACGAATCTGGCTCGGAATGGTTCCGATTCCTTTTCCGGTTTGTCCTAGCGCATCCGTGGTCGTATAGATTTGCTTGTATTGATCGAGCGGGAGATCTGTCGCCCCGACCGGGTTACCATTGGCGTCAAAATAATTCGTCGTAACGTTCGGGACGTCCGGTGCGTCTACGGTGATCCCGGCGTTTCCTGCATTTCCATAATTAAACGTCGTGTTCTGAGCATTGCTGGCGAACGGAAAAACCGCTCCCTGACGGTTATCCAGTCCCGTTACGGATGCATGACTCTTTCGTATAGTAGATTGATCAAATCCATAATGATTTACAATAACTGAACTTGTGTCGGTACCGTTGGTTGCCAATATCTTTAACAGAACCGTTGGTGCGGTTTTTGGCAGAACTATCGGTGCTAAATACACAAGAGAGCTTGAATTAGGATCCGTCCCATCAAAAGTATAAAATATTGTGCTGGGAATATTTGCCGTGATGGTTACGGTCTGCGGAATACCCGGAACGACCTGAACACTCGATTCAGTTATGGTGAGACTAATTACGGCCATCAGGTATTAAGTTTAAAAACTTTCCATTTCGTTCAATTATTTTCTGTCTCAGAAGTTCTCTATAGATTTTATGAGCCGCTTTTCTGCACAATTTAGCTATCTCCATATATATATCTTCATTTTCCCTACGATAAAACATAAGGAATTTTTCATAATAATCTAATAGTTCTTGATCCGGAAATCTGAATTGTTTATTTGATTCTTCATTTTCCAATAATAACGATACCTTTACTATCGCCGAAGATAGTAAAAATTTATAAAATTTACCGGGTCCGGTTTGGGTATAACGGAGCACGAAATCTTTTTTGAAATTATAAGACATTCGGCTCCTAATTATATAATTAGTTATTCTGTCAATCATAGTCATCTTGAGAATTTAGCAGGAAGTTTATTCGGCCCTTTCAATACTGTTTTGGCGTATTTTGCCTTGGTTCTACCGATCGTAAATGGAAAATGAACGCTCATTTCGTCATCCCCATGTTCTCCGCACCACAGAACAACTTCCGGCACGCCAAACACAATTGGTTCCTCCAGCTCTATCTCTTTTATCTTTTTAGGGCTGTACGAGAGAGTCAGATGAGGTTTATACGTGGGATATGTTTTGGGATAATCCACACCCGCTTTATCTAGAGCTGATTTGATCAGATCACGAAATTCATGCAATTCAGGCGAGACTACCGATGCAATTATCGTGTAATCCTTGTCTCCCGATGATACATCGAAACACTTAACTTTATTTATTTTGATTGAAAATGGATACTGATCTGATGTTACTCTGTAAATATTAGTAATTGCGGTAGCGATGTCTTTTATAGATACGTCGTCTCCCAGATACATAACGGTTACGTGAAGCTCATCCAGAGGAGTCCTTGTTCCCGGAACTTCAATACTGGAGAAAAGTCTGGCAGTTTCGTGCGGGATATGAATAACTAAACAACTCATTTGTACTTGATTTGATTATAAATTTCTTGACATTTTAATGTTAAATGGTCAAGATCATAATCGTTATCTATAATATAATTAAATTCACTGTCAGGAATACTTTCCTGCTGTGTATCACTGATATCATCAATAACTATCGATTCTCTTCTTTTTATCCTTATAGTGATGAAATCAAGACTCTTTAATTTATTAAATTCATTAATAAATCTTAGATCCGTAATAATATATACATCTTTTCCATAAACAGAAAAATGATCAAGAAAATGATTTATCCATAAGTTATCGTTAAAAGACCTTCCGACTTTACCTATTTCTAGACAAGCTTTTCTATACGTAATGTCATCAAGACCAGGTATTTTTTCTTTACGAAGGTAAGATTTTCCGTAAAGATGTTCATGAACCGTTTGTTCATGCCCTCTCGGAATCATCATCTGAATGATTTCTTTTATCCTGTTAGCAAAAGCATAAATTTCTACCCTTCTGTTATGCTGGCTAAATGCAGCATCCAGCATCATCGCGAGAGTATTTTTGCCAGAATTTGCCTTTCCGGATATTGCGATCTTCGTTACCATGACTGTACCATCCTGGCTGTACTGTTCATATCTTGGTCCTGTTCAACCAGAATAGCATGTTCAAATTTATCTTTAAGAGAATCATTATGTGTTATGATTAGGATCTTAAAACTTTTTTCAAGATATTTAATCATTTCATGAAAAAGTTGAAGGCTTTCCTTATCTAGGGAAGGATCTACTTCATCCAGCATTAAAAATCTTATATCCAGACCAAGGTTCCTCTGAATAATCACAGATAGGGCGAGCCGTAATGATAATATAATAATTAACTTCTGCCCTCCAGATAACTGGCCATACTCGCGATCTCTTCCGTTAATGAAATACATTATAGATAATGTATCGGATGTTTCACCTTTGCTATTTTCTTTATCAATTTCAAATTTTAGCTGAAGTCCAGGTTTGATTTGTTCTAAAATAATATTAGCCTCGATCTGAAGATCATCCAGCATATTATGAATAATCAGCGTCGGAATACCTTTGGATCCGAAAGCCGTTACGACTTTATTGTAAAGTTTACAATTTTTCTCTTCTTTTTTTAATTCTTCTTTTATAATTAAAGAATTTGCCTGAGACTGCATCGCAGCACTTAATCTGTCTTGAATCACCGAAACAGTCGAACATACCTGATTGTATTTATTTTCATAGGAAAGTAGCGAAGTTTCCTCAGAAGTGATTTGAGCTTTTAATGATGAAATATCATCAACTGCTTTATTGTATGCATCGGAATTAAAATTAAGCAAATCAGTTCTGGCTAATTCATACTGTTCTGTATGATCAGCCAGGGTCTCTTTTGTTTGTTTTAATTGTGATTTATAATTATCAAATAAAGATCTTGAACCGGCGATGTTCTTTTCTTTGGTAGCGATGCTCATTTCTAATGAGCTGATTCGTTTTGAATCATTTGATATACTGTTTAGCTGACTATTTGTCAGATTTATCTGCTTTTGTAATTCGAGTATCTTTTTATCAGTACTGTCTTTTTTCTCACGTATCGATTCAATGTTTTTGGCAATATCTGCCGCGCAGGCTTGAAGGTGCTCTGGAGTCAATTCGTGGCGGCAAACTCCACATACGGTTCCGGTGGGGAGCGGAACCAATAAACGACTAAGCTCAGAATCTAGAACTTTAAACTCAACCTTTAAATTTGAATGTGCCGCAATGGCTTCTTGTTGAATTTTACTGATCTGATCGCCATCTAAAATATTAGCTTTTATATTCTGAATTTGTTGCGTCTGATCAGTAATCGTCTGAATATCAGTTTCGATATCTTTCTTTATACTGTTAAGATGTTCAATTAAATTATTTTTAGAAGCTGTTAATTTTTGAATACTTTTATCAAGAGATAAGATTTTATTATTTAATTGTTCAGCAGTCATCTTGAATTGAAGATTTGCCTGAACCAATTCTTGTAATGATTTTTGTTTTTCTTTAACGCTATGTTTCTGTGTAGCGATGTTATTTTGCAGGTCAAGTTTGGAACTATTGGCGTTTTTTTCCTGTTCAGACAAATCTAAAATTGTTTGTTCTATGTTTCTGAATGACTCTATAAGAGTTTGTTTTTGTTGTATATTTTTATCTATACCTGCCAACTTCTTCTTGGCAATAAGTTCCATTTTCGTATATGGATGTAATTGCAAGCAATCTTTCAATACCTGTTTGCGTTTTTCTGGTGTGAGGGAAGGAAGTCCTTCCAGGTCATTTTGGGCAAACATTGCTGAATGATGAAATGTTTTATAGTTGAGACGTATTATCTTGGATAATTCTCTTTCCGTATCTTCATTTCTTCGCTCTGTTTTCTTATCCCAACCATTTTGGTTTTTTATATAAAGATTAAGCTCGGCAGAGTTTGCTTTTCGTCCTCGCGAACGTACTACTTTATACGTCACGTTATCATTTTCAAATATAAACGTAACTTTACATGTATCGGATCCGTCTCGTATTATATTTTCAATGCTTTTGATATCTTTTATTTCATTAAAAAGAACATAATCAATTGCTGTAAAAATCTTGCTTTTCCCAACACCATTTGATCTTTGATCATTATTTATGCCTTTTCCGACAATCAAAGCAGAGCTGAATCCAGACAGATCAATGTCAGAATTAACGTGACAGAAAAAATTTTCTAATGTAAGATGTAATGGGTTCATTTTTCTTCCGCCTTATATTCCATCATGACTTCAGTCGCGACGGAACAGAATTCATCATGAATATCCGGCTCAATATGAAGCTCAGCATATCGTTTCAGCATAACCGAAGCATCGTTAATATTTGTAAATTGATCCGTTGAACGTTTTTTTATCTGTTGAACTTTCCTTGTTTCGGTGAATCCAGAAATGTGAAATGTTCCGTATTTATAAATTTGTGATTCAATTAGTTTTCGATCCAAATTTGGCAATCCTGATTCCATCACCTGGACCTCCAGCCGCATCAAACTATCTTTCAACATAAAAGAATTAAGTTTTAATTGATCCAGTACGGTTTGAGTCGGATCAGCTGAATTTTGATCGATCGTTATTTTTAACGAAACGAGGTTTCTAGTAGGCAGCTGTACTGTTTCAAAAAACTCAGGAGAATCTGAATCCAATACAATGATTACTTTATCGTGATCGGTCTCTCCAAAATCAGACCGATCCATGCTCCCGACATGAGCTATATGTGGAGATTCTTTTAATACTTGCGGCTTATGAATATGTCCCATCCATACATAATCATAATCATTAAACATATCTAGTGGGCAGAAAAGTTCGTTTGAACTATCAGAAAATTCATCACCTACATAGATCGAGCCTTCTAGAGCCAAATGACCAATCAGTACCTTTTTATAATGAGAAGGTATGGAGGCGCGTTCGAATGTAAGTTTATCTTTAATTGATAATATGGCCTTATCATGCGATTCTAGATCAAAAGATCGTCTGTCACGGAACGGTAGTAGAGTGAATCCTACACCTGGGGTGATGATGGTATCGATTGAGTTGTATAGGAAAACATTATCCAGATCAGCTTCTGCCAGAATATCCAGGGCAGAAGTGACGAACTGACCGCTTCTCAGTATATCATGATTTCCATAAATAATATGGAGCTGGATATTATCCAGCTGGCATCTTTTGACCCAGGCCAGGAAGATTTTTATAATAGACGGATGAGGTTTAGGGTCTTGAAAGATATCACCGGTCAGGATGATACGTTCGGCGTGACGCTGGTGGGCTTGATCACGGACCCAATCAAGAAGATTAATCTGATCGACAATTCTACTGTTTAGAGCCGATCCGATGCCTAATTTGCCAATAGAGAGACCTTTTCCAAGATGGATGTCTCCCAAGATAATTGAAACGCTCATAAATACACCGCTCTCACGTATATAGAGAGAGCTTCGTACGAAGCTTATCTATCGTCGAAATGAGAGCCTGGGAAGGCATGTTATGTCGCTCATTCAGACGATCCAGAACATAGGTTAGCTTCTCTGCGAAACAAATACTATCTTGACTGTAATGATTTGTTCTTATGAATTGTCTTATTTGCGTTGCAAAATCAAGAATTATTTTATCATTAATTGGTCCGGATCGGGCATCTGGACCGCTATATTCGCTGGTGGCACCGGCATGATTTTTTAGAATCATGAGGGCCGCTTCTAGTTTTTTCACCTTCCGTACAGCTGAGAAAAACTCAACCGGCCTTCCGGTTCTGGCACAAACGAAGCAATAGAAACGATTTGAATCCGTATACAGAACCATCCCCGGAGATATTTCGTTGCCATTCTTATGGAATGGGCATCGGATCTTACGGGCCGGGTCGATACGGATTCCTAGATCCGAAACGACCGTTAGTATGGAAACGGAATTGGCTTGGTCCAGAATAGATTTGATACTGACGGGTTTACCATCGGGATCACATATAGTTTCCGGGTCTTCCCATTTCCAATCCGTTTCCCAATCATTCATTTTTGTTTATTTTATGAAGTTCGTACTCTAATTTATTCAATCTATCACGGTACTCAAGACATGTCTTCATGAGAATCGTAATCAGTCCAATGCTACCGATACTCTCGTCGAGCACATCGGGATCATTATTCATTTCCATCCCGAGCATGACCAACTGATCAAACAGTTTGTCTTCTACCTCTTTCCCGATCGGGCCACGATTTTCCGGCAGAGTTTTGTCTCGAACGGAAGCCATCCAGCGTTTACCAAGTTCAAACGCACGTTCCTTATATATTCGATCCTGCGCGACTGCTTCGCCCGCACGTTCCTCGAACGCTTCTTTAGGAGATTTTGTCTTGGATTCTGTCGGATTATGTAGCTTGACCCGATTTGTTTTTTGCATCAAATCGGTATGATCGGCTTCATCATCCTCAAACGGCATCAACGATCCTCGACACCACCACAAACCGTTCCGTTCGCTCGACAGCAAACTTCTTACTTAGAGCCATTTCCAACGCCGGTAATACCGAACTGACCTTTATTTTTAAATAAAGTTTGCTCGGCTCTACCTCTACCGGCGAACAAAATTGTGCTATTTTCTGTCCCGGTAGCGCAAAAAGGTCCAGATCCAGATCCTTAATGGATTCCCAAATAAGGTTTGACTGATTCGTTACAACTGACGTATCTACTTTTTCTGATTCTTTTTTCATTTTAACCCTCGTGATTCATTTTTAATATATCTCGAAATTTAGCTCTAAACGCCGAAAGCATCGCATAACCTTCTACTCTATCGATTTCTTTTGATTTGGCATCTAGAAATATCAATGTCGGAACGGATGTTATTTTATATATTTTTTTTAGATCCGTATGAGCGTCACAGTCTACGGCGCTGATCGTGACGTTAAATTCTTTTTCTAATTTTTCCATAGAACGGTATTGGTTCATACTTATAGGCATCCATACCGTATAGAAATATAACGCAGTGGCGTTGATTGAAATCCGCTCAGAAGATGGTAAAATTGAGTTCATTCAATTCTTTGGTCCGGACCCTTCTTTTATAGACTTAAGATCAATATCTTCTAATTCAGACATATTCTTCACCTGTTTAACAAGTTCATCCCTGATGAGGGAGATCTGATTAATAAATTCTTGTTCAGTAAATACATTTTTAAGCAAAAGTAGATTCTCTACCGCGGTAAGTCTAAGCATTAACTCGACAACAGTTAATTGCAACGATGATGATTTCATGGTTATTTTTTTAATAGGTGGCATTTTTTAAATTTTTTACCTGAACCGCAGGGACACAGTGCATTTCTGCTTTCAACTTTAGGAACAGGTGTCGACGGTTCGATCATATGATCAAAAAATAAACTACCATGAAGGTGGTCCAATTCGTGTTGGCACACCACTGCCATCAATCCCGTAGCGATGAATGATTTGGGCTCCACAGCATTATTCACAACATAAATTTCTTGAAATCTTTTGGTCGTTTCGACACGACCAGGAAACGAAAGACATCCTTCATCGGCAAATATTTTTTCATCATATCCGGCATTTATTCTAGCATTAGCCAGATCAAGGTTATAATTCTCCTTACCTTCATGCTGAATCCTTACGATGGCAAATTTCTTACGAATGCCGATCTGAGGGGCGGCAAGCCCAATCCCGGGGCGGCCGAGTCGAGCAGAGCGTTGAAGCTCCCTCTCCAGCTCATCACGTAAATCAGGAATTTCTTCCGGCTTGACATTCTCACAGAGGACGCGGAGCGCCGCTTCGTTATTCGTAATAATCATCCACATCCTTTACACTTAGAAAGTTTCGGTCTTCCTACCTGATCTGCATTTAATTTTTTCATGCATACCGCACAGACTCGACGCAAATCCGAGCACTTATTACATATTTGGTAAAGATTATAAATAGATGGCTCGGTGCAGTATTTGCAAGAATTAGCTCCAAATTGAAATGATAATTTAAAGCAAGTAATGCACAGCATATTTTTGAATCTAGTTGGAGGTCCGGATGAAAATAATATGGCCGTTTTTTGAAAAAGTCAAACCCGTTTATGAACCTTTATCATTAGAACTTATACTTCCGGAAAATCTAGAAATGGAAAAACAACCCGCGGCTCCAGAAAAAGAAGTAGAAAATATAATAATAATTCAGATGTAGAAATTCCAATCTGGATGCCATACAGTATCGGATCTCGATGGATACGATAAAAACCTCGGCGGAACATAAGGTTGCTGCTTTAGCTGAAGACCAGATTCAGCTAAAGTTCGGCTTCCTTTTCGATTGTTACAACGGTAACATGCTGCGACACAATTCATAAATGAGCTTATTCCTCCTAATTTTTTAGGAATAATATGATCCATTGTCAATTCATCACTAGGCAGCCCTATTCCACAATACTGGCATGTAAAATCATCACGTTTAAATACAGCGTATCTATTAAACGCAAGTTTTCTATTAGGAATCCTGATAAGATATTTTAGCTTTAAAGTAGCTGGATAATTAATTTTTTCATTATATAGTAAGAAATAATCCGACCAAGCCGAAAGAACATCTACGCACCCTCTTAAATATAATTTGATAGAATTTCTTTCAGAAATGAAAGAATGTACATCACAATTATTGTTAAGCAGTAGTGTATGCCTGAACATTATTTACATATTGTCCCAAATATTCTTTTTTGCAGTTTTATCATATTGAATAAAAGATGGATCTTGAATTTTACTAATTTTACCCAAACCTACAGAAATATCTGAGCTTAACGATAATGAAGAATCATTTCCTAGACAGATCCAACCTGGGCGTTCTCGACGCGCAAATAATTCAATCTTCTGTGCAGTAGGAAACATTAAATCTAAAGAATTTTGTAAATTTTCTGGTTTTGTAGAATGTCGTTTATTTTCTTTGAAAGAAACAGATCTTTGTGATTTATTATTCAGTAATTTATAAATATTGTTGCTATTAGTGCCGATCAGGCAAATTTCATGAGTTTGTCTAAATAATCTTCCGAGGCCAAATGCTAAACAATCATCTATAGATATATTTTCAAGATGTTTTTTAGTTTTTACCCAGACATAAGTTTGTTTAAGATTAAACCCCCAGGCATTGAAAACCTCAATCCCATCTTCCAGCATGGAGCCAAGGACCCAACTGGCAAGCAAACAACCGTCAGGATTGGCAATACTAGAAACGGGTAATTTACACAGATCCTTTGTACTGATAGTATTGTAATTGGCCCCTGCACCCCGTTTGGTTTTATCCATAGTAAGGGAATCGTTGGCCTGCCAAGGGCAATCGCATACAATTACTTCAAATAACAATCAATCTCCATTTGTTACGTTTTTGATCTTCATCAATACCGAGTCTATCTTAGCTTCTCTTAAATGATGACTGTTGTTTTCATAGGTAGTTTTGAGTTCCGAAACTTGTTTCTTTAACTTATTCAGCCTGTCAAAATCAGCAAGTGAGAATATTTTTTTATTATTAATTTTTAATGAAAACATTCTCTCTTCATCAGAAAATGATTCCAAAAACTTTATTTCCTTTGAAATGTTACTAATCTGCTCAAAAATATTTATTTGAGTTGATTCCAGAGTCTCGATTGAATATGAATCTATCATGCTAATTTAGCCATTTCTAATTCAAAAGGTTCTTGTGAGGAAAGTATTTCTATTTCTTGTGAGAAAGATAATCGTTTTCGATTATTGTTCTCTCTTTTAATTATATTTACGGTATATTTACCTGGCAGTAGAGCACCGTGCCATTTACCCGTAGCATTGGTTCTGGTTTTGATTATCAGATTTCTTTCAGGTGTAATCACCTCTACATCTGCCATGTAAATGCTTTTACCATTTGGATCATGAACCGTTTGAAACACCGGAACTTTACTATTTGTCTGTGGTGTAACGGTTTCCGGGCGAGACGTACGCCGGGCGCCTTTTGGTTGTGAATCTATTTCAATTGGTTTAAAATCAGTAAATGTCTGAAGAAGCTCATCACGGGGTGGTTTTTTGGACTCGATCATTTGACATGTTTCATTTAATCGTCCCAAAATCATTTTAATTGTATGACTCTGATCGGTTATTATCTTTAAAAGAAGATCTGTTTTCCTTTCCAGATCCAGCAATACATCTGTAGCTTTTCTTTCAGTCATGCTGTTATTATTCTATATTGATGTTATCAAATGATAACTTCATTTGTTTCAATACTGTGAACAATTCACGTTTCGCGCCATTTTGTAACTGAGTTAATATTTCAGACTTAATCTGATTTAAATTGCCGGTCAACATGACTTCAGAATCATAGAAAAGAATATAATCCATATTATTTAATTTCAGGCCCTCAGTAGGTGTGGAAGGCCGATCATTATTAATTTCTTGTTCGTGAGGACTGTTGTACTGATTATCAAGTTTTACAGATGACCCTTCATCTGTATAGGTATTTTTATCCTGATCAGTAAATACCTGGCGAGTCTGATCATCGAATGTTTCATTATACGGATTTAAATCCGGGCCTTCAGAATAAAAAGCGCCATGCGGAAGGTAGTAGCAGTTAGGTTCTGAACCAAGCTGCTCTACGCTGCTGCTACCTTCGGGCATGCGAAACGGTGTGCGGTTTAAACGTATATGTTCCGGAGCCGAATTTTTGACAGAAAGCGCAGCCTCTTCAGTTTGTCTATTTGGATTTCGGATTATACGTTTAAACATGATCAGTCTTCTACTCTCTTCTGGTCATCAAGTTTTCGTTGTTCTTTCGCTGCTTCTTTTTTCAAGCGTTCTTTATCAAGATCGCCTGAAAGCATCTTCTGATATCGCATTTCCATTTCGAAGCTCTTACGTCTTGCTTCGTTGGACTTTCGGCGTTTTTTATCAGAAGGTTTTTCGAATTCCTGCTTCTCTTTAAAAGCAGAGAGAATTCTCTCTTTCTGTACCAACGCTCTAAAAATTTTGAAAGCTCTGTCAAAATTACCATTAACTTTGACTTCAAGAGGGGTAGCTACCAGGGCATCTCCAGGAATTTGGTTCCACGGAGCTGTTGTTTTGCGTGACGAATCCGCACTGTTGTATTCACCTCCTTTCGAATATCTAGGGTAAGCGGCCTGCGCCGAATCATTCCATTTATTTTGTCTCATACCTTATGTTTGCCTCGTTCAAGCTCCAACAGGAGCACCACTGTGATCTATATCAGCTTCAATATTTTTACAGTTCCGACAAACGGAACATCCTAAAAATTTCCCATTTCTACCATTACGCAAAAACATCAATCCCCCACAACTATCACACGACTCTTTACCATTATGTTGAACAGCACTTCTCAACTGTGCAGAAAATTTAGAAAAAAAGTCATTCAGTACCTGATCGTAGTCATGTTTTCCAGCTGCGATCATGTCTAATTCTTTTTCAAGTTTGGCCGAATAATCAAATTTTACAAACTCAAAATGTTTTTCTAATATCTTATTAACCGTAAATCCTAATTCTGTCGGTTTAAACACATTGCCATTCTTTACGACATATTTTCGAGTCTGTATGGCTTTAAGGATCGTAGCCATGGTGCTGGGTCGACCAATTTGTTTCGAATCCAACTCTTTAATAAGATTAGCTTCGGAAAACCTTGCAGGAGGCTGAGTAGATTTCTGCTCCTCTGTTTTAAGAATAAACTGAACAACATCACCCTTCTGTAAATCCGGAAGATCAATTTTGAATGTTTTATTAGGAGGCAGAATCTCAAGATAACCCTTTTTTGCTAGGGCCTTTCCTGAAGTTCTGAACTTATTGCCATTATTATCGATTCTTACTTCGATCGTATCGAATACTGCTGGCATCATCTGCGATGCTACGGAATGATTCCAAATCTCCTCATAAAGAGTCTTTTCATCACCCGTCAACATGACCGTTCCGGGCTCATTACTGACTGCGGTACACCTGATAGCTTCGTGACTATCCGCAGAAGCCTCCTTCACCTCATGCTGATTAGGCTTGGTAGGAAGAGGGTAATTTTTTGAAGCTATGTAACGTCTTATCTGTTGAACTGCTTCATCCGTAATCCTGACGGAATCGGTTCTGATGTAAGTACAGTATCCTGACTCATAAAGCTGTTGAGCAGCCTGCATGGTACGTTCCGCGTCAAACCCATGTTTTCTCGACATAAGCTGCTGCATAATGAGCGTCGTCAATGGAGGCGGGGCGTATTCTTTCTGTGATTTTCTAACTACATAATCCACTGTATAGGTACTGCCGAGTGTCTTAGTCATCTGATCTACATCAGACTTACTATTAAGTTGACCGTCATATTTGACTCTAAACTTCTGATTCAGGTGTTCCAGATCGACAAATACATTCCAATATTCTTTTGGAATGAAATTTTGAATATCTGTCTCTCTTTCCACGACCATCCGCATCGCTACCGACTGGACCCTTCCGGCAGAGAGGTTTTGGTCGAAAATACTCATCAATAATGGAGAGACAGTGAATCCTACTATTCTATCAAGAATTCTTCTGGTCTCTTGGGATCTGACCAGATTCATATCTAGCTCTCTTGGAGACTCTAGAGCTTTTTGAAGGGCTGTTTTTGATATTTCGTTAAATGAAATTCTTTTAATTGTTTTGCCGGTAGAGGCGAGCATTTCTTTCAGGTGATACGAGCAAGCTTCACCTTCTCGGTCATTATCTGTTGCCAGGAGGATCGTATCGTGTTTACAGGCAAGATTAATAATCTCATCAATAAGATCCTTTTTATCTGGCATGATAACGTAGCTGGGGCGGATTTTATTATTATTGAATAGGACTCCGATACCGAATTTGCCACCTTTATTAAGGTCACGGCAATGACCTCTAGAGGCGATGATTGTATAATCATCCCCAAGGTATTTTTGAATCGTTGTGGATTTAGCAGGACTCTCAACGATAACGAGGGTTTTGGCGGGCATGGTTGCTGTTTTTCCGGGGATAAGATGATATAATTATAGGTCTGCCGATCACATTTATCCCGGAGCAACAGAGTAGTGCTTCACGACTGTCGTCAAACCATGATTCTGAGCCCAAATTTAGAGGATTTCTTTATAAAAAAGCTAAATTCGGTGGATTGCCATGAATCCACGCGGGCCTATATAATTAGCATATTCGTCAAATATAAAGCAGCGCAGCACGATCTCTCGCAAGAGAGCGTGACGCTGTTATATTCGGACGCCAGAACTAGCCAAAGTTTTGAGAAGTTTCAAAACCTGGCAGATTGGATCTTTTTTATAGACTCGATCTTCCCAGAGAATCTACAATACGCGTCGCCTGAATATTATCACACAATAGCTAAATTATCTTATTATTCGTGCTACAAATTAATTAATAAACAATGGAAATTATTCGAAGAATTATCTGATAATTATGAATTCATTACGAATAACATTAAATCTAAGATAAAATTATGAAAATATTTGAATTAGTTAATAATTTTTATAAACAAGCTAATGGTCCCGTGACCATTACGGCCCCGTGGCGGAGATAGTTTTGATATAAAACCAGCTCTGAATGGAAGCTTAGGCCCTGGGTATTACTTTACAACCAATCCAGACAGAGCTGGAAAATATTCTGGATTTGTTCCTAAAATTATTTCAGTACAGCTTACTTTTCAAAATCCATTAATTGGGCCAAAACAAAATATAGCTGATCAATTAAATATAGAAAATCATTTTGACACTGAAGAAAAGACTTATGATTATAATATTGCTGATAAACTAAGTACTCAGGCTAAAGCACTTGGCTATGATGGTATCATTGCAAAAGAAAGCAATGAACTTTTCTTTGAAAGAAAAGTGTGGAATTTTGATCAGATTAAACTATTAGAAATAATAGAAATTTCACGATAATAACATTTGGTTATCACATTAATACGTCACTAAGTACATGCTAATAATCTAGGTATTTTTACCAGGTGAATCGGATCTATTTCAATATAGAAAGGTTTATAAATAGTATTAAAATCTTCCTGCAAATTGTCACATGCCATTTTTGTTACGTGATAATCAATGTCATTACCCGGTAATCCATTAAAATGGAGTCCACGTTTATTTTTATTATATCCATCACTGACTGTAAGAAAATCGCCATATTCGTCAGGATTTTCTGTCTTATATAAAAGAATAAGATTAGACTCAAACCATAATGTTCTATGACTGTGTGGCATATTAGGAACATAAACAACTATCAAATCATTTAATGGTACTGATAGTTCTGCCTGATTTTCTTTTAAAGCATCTCTATATAAAACACAAGCGTCAATAATATATTGATTCATTTTAACTATTGAAATAGATATTTTTGATCAATAAATTTATCCTAATTGTAGGGTTTTCATATATCGCATGACTGAATTAGTTCTTTTGCGTTGTTCTGTAGTAATTTCATCATTATGTTCGATTAAAATATTTATTATTATTTTTGATAAAATATGAAGTGGACAATACATTACTTTAAAATTATTTGCATATTTTGTTGGAATATCTTTAGGTATTGTTCTGTGGTCATAATAATAAACTATACACTCTACTACCTCATAATTATGTATGAATCCATAATTTGCTATAGGCAGAACGCTAGCAATATGATCACCAGCTTGAACAGAAATAACTATGTTATTTCCAATTCCTAATGGCTTTCTATCGAAAATACATATCTTTTGTCCGAAAATACTTTCATTTGCAATTTCTACTGGAAAATACTCAGTATCAAGATTAAATTGTTGGTTTGACATATCCACGAAATGTTAAACTGATCCGCTCTCCACATTGAAAGGATGCTTTTGGAATCCTATGCAGCCAACTGTCCTGCATTCCGGCCTCCATCACGCAGAGGCTTCCATGACCAAGTTTCAGTTTTACTGGCTCGGATTTGATCGAAAGATCTTTCGGTTTGAACCAAATTTCACGTTCAACGCCAAAGCTGACGATTCCGATAGGTCTGGAATCGTCCATTTCAGGAGAATCATCAGCATGCCATCCAAGCTGATCTGATTGATTCAGATATCGGTTTAAAAAACAGACCTCGAATACTGAATTAGTCATGAGTTCCAATGATTTTCGGATTCTCATGATTGTGTCATTGTACGGCCTTGGGAGATATTCACGCTGACCACGACCTCTTCCGTATTGATACGGAAATGGAAAATCATTACAATAATATTCAGACCTCGGAGCATCATCACGGCGCTCCCATTCCAATTCTGTTTGCAGAGAGGTGAGCGCGTTATCCGGCGCAGCAACGAAATCAGAAATGTATTTAACGGGAGGTTTCATCTTTTACCAAAGTACTTTCATCTTTATCAGTTTTATAAATTCTTCATTATCAGAACAAATTATTCGTTTTCCATAGAGAAACCATTCTTTACTACCATCGGTATATTCAACGGCTGGTCCATCTTCTCTATGAAGTTTTCCATAGAGAAACCATTCTTTACTACCATCGGTATATTCAACGGCTGGTCCATCTTCTCTATGAAGCTAACCATTCCGATACCATATTTTAGTGCCATTATACGTTTCAATAGCTGGGCTATCTTCTCGATGAAGTTTACCGTCAAGAAACCAACGTTTATTACCATTAGCATCTACTTTACAAATCATGATTTAATCATTTTTTCTATGTATCAGGCCCACTCTCGTGCTCCGCCACAATGTACACACGCTGATAGATAATCTGCGCAAACATTACACAACGCAGGTACAGCTGTGTTGGGATGCATGACTTGTGGCTTTTCACATGAACGACATGACCATTCCGTAAAAGCTGCACCGGCTAGACCACCACGATAAAAACACCAACAACATTCACGTTGATATTGTCGTGATTTTTGTTCTGTATCTTTTTTGGCGCGTTGCCACCTAGCAAACGTATCTTCCAAATACCGTCTGTGCCGCTCTCCTATATTCTGTACATCATCAGGCGTCCAGGCCATTAATTATTACTACCACTACTTTCTAATTCAGACTTTTATAAAAACCTTAGTTTTAGCAGTCTGTCCAACCATTCATTACAATTTACTGGTGTAATCATGGGAATGTAATTCAAAGATATTAAAGGTTTAAACCTGTTACATTTAAATAATTTACAAATTTGATCATCATGATTTAACTCTATAATATAATTATCGATACTGAATTGAGTATAAGCGACTTTTGGTTTATTGATAGCTCCTCGACATATGAATCTAACGCCGGGGACACAATATTTACAGTTATACATACCGTCTGGCTCTTCACCATCTGTAGCTAGATTATTTTCGCAGAATGGACAATATGATTTATATTCGTCTCCTGGCGGTCTAGGTATACGGGTATTTAATATCATGCCAAAGCCGATAGATTATAAATCTGTTTCGCTAAAGATAAAGCATCTTCCGGTTTAGTTTCCGGATATACATACGGAATAATAATTTGTTTTAATAAAAAATCGTTAGAACCTTGTTTAATGGTAATTTCTTTATTTAAATACATAACCAAGCTATAATAAAATGGACCATAAATATAATAAGTAATTGCGAATGAATTAAATTGAACGTCACAATTATAACAAGTAGTAGTACCGGCAGTGATAATAGCAGTAGATTTACAAAACTTGCAAATAATATAGTCGTTCATTTGCTATACCGAATCAGCGTTAATAACCTACAATTACTTTCTTCGCGCCACATGGGCACGTGACGTATTTTTCCTTTAATGATTTGTCATCAATTTTATCTTTTTCTCTTACTAAAAACCATTTATCGCACGCACGGCATTTGTAAGCCTGTTCATTCTGACGATCGATATCTTCATCGGTCGGATAACGAGGCGTTTGTGGATAATGCCGAATCATTCTAAAGCCTCCGCCATTCATAATAATTATCACTATTTAGCCATTGATATTCGGTCCCGCATACTCCGCAGCGCCATATCTGATATTGATTAATACTGTATATCAATCTAATTAGAAATCCTGGAGTTTTACATTTATGACCAGTATGGATTTGCAACCATCCTCCGGAAACATAAGTCCATGTATATTTATCGTTGTTAGGTGGCTTTTCTATTACGGATGAAATGTTGATATTATCTTTAATCATTATTTGCTCCCGGCTTACTCGCGGTCTTTCCGCACGAGCAAACAAATGCCGTGACGTACCAAGCCATTCCTTTAACCGAGATATGCTGATATTTATCATCCATCGAGACCGGGGCCCTCGATCAGCGCGCAGAGCGCACGCCACGTATCGAGCATTGCTCCGCCGAGACGGACCGTCCCGTTTGGACCAGTCGTTAGGTCGACGACCGCCTCTGCGATGTCTTCGGCAAGCGCCGCGAGCGCCGATGCCTCCGTGTCGCCGTATGCGTGGAGTCGTGTCGCCGGAAGCCGGGCGATCACAGACCCGTCCGACCACTTCTCGACCGAGATCAGAAGTGGACCGTGCTTGAGCGAAAGGGGTTCTGGAAGGACGGGCAGCTGCGCGACAGAACACCCGATCAACACCGGTTCAATTTCTTTGTTACAATTAACACAATTATTCATTTTACTAAAATTTGATCTGGATATGTTTCTAAAACAATTTCATTTACTTCAGATTGTTTGCCTACATAAGAAAATACTTATTCTTTTGCGCAGTCAAAAACGTGAGCTATCTCATGAATTATCGACTCTACATCGTCTGTACCTTCATTTGTTCCAAGCTCGCGCTCGACATCATCCCAATCTATTGTTACTTTTTTAGTATGCATATGCGCTGCAATTCAGGGAATTATCTCGATACAGGTCTTTTTTTACCATTAAGTTTATAGTAAACACTATCAACTATTTTTCGTCTTATCCTGTTTAGGTAAACTAAACCTCCCATCTGGTAATGTGGTGAAATTCTCAAATGTTTAACTGATACCGTTCCTCTAACTTCAGGCTTCAGTTTGATCTTAGAAAAGCTATATTCTTGTAATTGATCCAATATAGAGCAATCATGCTGATCTTTAATATCAAGAATTTTTCCAATGAAATAAGGTTTGTAGTAAAAACCTGTTCGGCCCCCTACATACATCTCCTTGGTGCCGTTTTTAATTTCACTCGTTTCATCAACGGTAGCGCTGAATTCACTCACTCCATCGAAAACACATAAAGATTTATCCAGGAGAGATGTTATGACAATTTTTTCATTATTGCGAATATATGAATATGGTAGATTTTGTTCTAAAAGTCTCACGTATTCTTGAAATATCTTATGTTGAAGACCTTGGCGATTCAAATGTACCAGATACGAAACCATAATTTCTGGATACAAATTAATCATTTTTCGATACGCGTCGTACATTAAAGATTTATGTAGAAGCGTACATTCGCGATTAAATCTTAATGATTTCTGCTGGTTATCTATAACACTCAATAATACAGAAAGATAGTTATGGTAATCTGAATTCACAACCAATCGTGCATCAGTAGTGCTGTTCCGGTCTACCGACGTACGGCCAGAAAGTCTTCCCGGGTCCTGGAGGCGATCAATGGCGGAGCAGCGCCCCACGCCGATCGTGTGCAAAAAACCTGTATCGATCGATAGTTCTATCGAAGCCATGCATCTTGGATGAGACATGGAGATAAGATCATTGACATTTCCTGAAAAAAAACAATCAGGGTACGGACAAGAAACGGTATAGTTTTTATCAAAAACTAATGATTTAGGAATAAATCTAGAACAGTCAGGACACCCGTGTCCCTGTGTCGAATGTTCTGCAAATATTTTTGATAAATTTATCTTCTCTGGAGAAGACTCGGTAATTAAATTGTTATTGCAATTATTGCAATATAAAATCTTTTTACGATTTTCTAAAATCGTAGTCATTTCATAAAAACGGCACCCGGGGCAAACATAAGAAGATTTTGTTTTCTTGTCTGATTTTAATAATCTTTTAGATGCTGCCCTGACGGTTCCAAGCAGGTATGCTTTGAGGTTTTCAAAGTTATAGTTATTATTTACAAACGAAATGACCGCATTCGAGAGTTCTTCTTGAAGAAGAGCCTTGAATGCGGCCAATGAAACCGGCGTAACTTCGGTATATGTTTTTTGACAATAATGACTGATTTTATCAGGAAACGCTATGAAAAATGAATCAATCAGAGCATTGATGTCATGATCAGTGATGTTGGGGAGCCGTTGACGAAACGTATTGATTTGTTCGTTCATTTTGATTGACGATTGCTGACTGAAATCGCAAACAATCGTATTGGTGGTTACGGATCAAAGCATCACCCTTCCCAAGAAGGTGATTTGCTCCGGGCGCATCCAGAACTACTTGCGAGTCAACCCTTGAACTGACTCGACAGGCAATTCGGGTCGGAAAATTAGCCTTAATGGTTCCGCGGAAAATATCGACAGAAGGTCTTTGCGTGGCAATTACCATGTGGATCCCCGCAGCACGCCCCTTCTGAGCGATCTTGCAAACAACCTCATAAAGCCTATCCGACTCGTCTTGCATGATCAAGTCTGCAAACTCGTCCACCACAATTAACGTATACGGATCGACACAGTTAATGCTTGAATAGTAATTAGCCTGGTCTCCGCCATTTCGGATCGAATCATACGTATTGTTCATTTGGTCGTAAATAGTCATGAGTCTATCCAGACAATCACGATACGTATAATCAACTTCAATAGAAGTTTGTCCCTCATATCGATTGAATTCAATCTGCTTCGTATCCATCAGGAAAACATTCAACTGACAGAAATTATAGGTATTCTGAACGATCGTATGGAGAAGCGTAGATTTGCCAGAACCCGTTGCTCCGGCGATCAACATGTGCGGAGCATCATGTATATCCACCCACAGCGGATTGCCATCAATGGTTTCTCCAAGATAGAATGGCAATACTCCCACGGGCATCGGAAGATGATCCATTCGATCCTCAAAATGGATAGCTTTGGGATCCTCATCCACTACTTCAAGTCTAACAATTCCTTTCGCCGTAATCGGCTTGACAATCGGAACGGTATGGCTTTTCAGCGCCATTGCGATCTCACGGGAATACTTCTCAATATCCCGGACCTTTCCTCCGAATTCAAGACGAACGTCATAGAGCGAAATATTTCGAATCTTTTCGTAATTCTGGCATGTTGCCTTGACCTTAAATCCCCTAAGAATATCATTGAGTTGACGCACACGCTCGACAGCCATCGCACCCGTAACAGGATCGCCCATACCCTCACTGTATTAGACGCGACGCCTAATGCAAGGTCCGGAAGCGCCTGACACGACGCGTTAGATCGATTGATCTAAAGAACTTTTTAACGATCCGAGATCATCCGGACGTCTGATCCTTCGACGAATCCCAATCGTTCGGACGTTCCTGCGGGCAGCTCCACCACCATATCACAGATTTCATCGCTACAGATCAGTTCTAATGAATAAGGTGTACCGTGAGCAATTTTTTTTATTTTATTATCGTGACAAAACAATATATCTAAAGGCTCAGGTGTACATTTCATCCAAAAATTGGCTATCCTGGCCTCAGAATACCTGAATGTCATTGATTCTGGTTGATTAACAAACATCAATCCAAATTCATGATCTAGTTCAGTTTCTGCTAAAATGGTTGGCAGGAAAATATCATTTATATTTATTAGATGCATCGGATTATCCGAAAACGCCATACTCGATCCTGCCTAGTTCATTAAGAACGACAGTTGTGCCGATGTCGGTGTCGAGCATGCAGAGTGGTATCTGGCCAAGGGCACGATTTGGCTTTTTGAGCCATTGGTGTGCTTTATCGAGACTTCCGAATACTTCCACCGTCTTAGCCAGCACATATGCCGTGCGTTCCTCGTGGGCGAGATAAATCGACGCGATTTTGGATGATGATTTAGGTGCAGGTAATTTTGCTGGTTGTTTTTTGTTTTGAATCAAAAATATTAGAGTTTGATAAATTGTCTTGATATCACTTATAGATTTTTTAATATTTTCCCAAATAGATAATTGATTTTTTAAATTATCAAAACGTTCAATAGAATTCATAAGTGATCCTATCATTACGTTTAAATCTTTACATTTATCGAAAAGATTTACTCGTGTAGAAGAAGTTGGATCGGATAAAGAATAATCTAAAAGTTTCTTTTTTATAAACCTCGTCATAGCATTGTGAGCCATGACTTCCATCTGATTGATCTGATTGGAAGTTTTCAGTTCATTAACTTTAGACGCCAGGTCTGATAAATTATCAAATTTAACTTGACCATATTTTAATTTTGCTTCTTGAAGAAGTTTTTGATACAGCGATTCCATCTGATTCATAACTTGTTCATGATTATCAGTTCTATAGAATAATGACTCAAGTTGTTTGAATGAAGGTTTATATTTTTTAAATCCTAAAATCTCTGCCATTACGAATTCAGTGTCTAGAAAAGATAGTTTCTCTCTATATTTCTCTATATTTTCCTGATCTTGTTTTGAATCTTTGTTATGTTTTTCTTCTTCTTCTACAGAAAATGAAGGAACTAAAGTAGAAAGATCATTTATAGTTTTCCATTCAACGTTTGTATATTTTTCTTTTAATGAATTGTAAAGATCTTTATACAGCGCATCAATTTGTTCCATAACCATATTACGATCAATTTCACCAGATTTTTTAAACTGCTGAACGAGCATGGTAAATTTAGATTTATATTTCTTTACTCCGATAATATCGGCCGCGCTAAATTCACGTTCATAAAATTTAAGTTTAGATTCTGACGGATCAATATTTTCCATTCCGTAAAAATCATTTTTATTATCACTATTGACTCCAGAATTAACGTATATTCTATTAATGCCTCCCGTTAGTTTTAACATTTCACTATAAAAATCTGTTAATTTGGAAGAATCGTTAGATGAAGTTACCGACTCATCCTGAAAGTCAATATTCAATAATCTTAATTGATTCAAAAGATTTAAAATATCCCGTGATGCTTTAACATCAGGACTAGTATTAAATAATGATTTTGCTTTAAATAAACCCCTAGATATAGCGGATGTACCCTCGGCAACTAAAAATTCTAATGAAGCATTTTTATTTCGTTTACTTAGAGTTTCTTGCCTATGTATAATTTCCAGGCCCAAATCAGATAAAAATTTATAGTTTGAAACAACTTCAGTTAATGTTTGAGGTACCTTGCTCGGAAGCGGTTCATTTATTTTGCCTGGAGGTATTCCGTAGGACGAATCTCCACGGCCATTTATTCCACGTTTAAGGGCAATCAACTGATCAATAAGCAATGAGGCCGAATCATTGAATTTGTCTTTAAGCACTAAAAGTGCTTCAGTATCCTGATCTTTAGATGGTTTGCGGCGTCGGGGCATCGTTCCTCATTGAAATCTGTCATTATCCCTATATAATATGATCAATCAATCCATATTCCATAGCCATGCCAGGATCCAAAAACAGATCTCTTTTACAATCTTTTTCTAAAGTTTTATAATGTTTTCCAGTATGCCGGGCCAAAATATTCATCAACAATCTATTATCAGCCTCCAATTGTTTCAATTCAGTATCTATTTTATCGTAATTTGTTCCCATATCCATTTCAATTTGCAATCCATGAATCATCAAATGGGCGTTTTTTGTTGCAAATCTTTTACCCTTTGCTCCTGCGGATAATATAATTGCCGCAGAAGAATAAGCTTTTCCGATACATATCGTCTCGACCGGAGCCTTGATCATCTGTAAAACATCATAAATATTCAGAAGAGCCGTAGCATCGCCTCCTTCTGAATTAATAAATATCTTTATAGGTTTGGTTGCAGATTGACTATTGTAGTAAAGTAAAAATGCAGAAAATATACTTCCGGTTTTTTTAGTTATGTCTTCTGATAAAAATATAATTCTATTATGTGAAAATTTTTCATAAATATCTGAATGTGAAGTTATCTCGCAATCTTCTATATTTTTCAGTTCAATCATTTCTTGTGCCATCGAATAATGTGATCAATCAGTCCGTATCGTTTTGCTTGTAAAGGTGTCAGAAATAGTCTTTTTGCGCAATCCTTAATAATTAGGTTTTGTTTTCTTGATGTAAGTTTAGATAATATTTCAATAAATGTTGTATTTTCTTTCTTTATTTGCTCAAAATCACTTCTGGTTTTAGTTATATCTCCAGAAGTTATGGAATCAGGAATGAGTGCCGAAACACACATACAAGAGCTTTTCGTGGCGTAACGGTACCCTTTTGTTCCAGCAGCAAGGATCAGAATCGGAGCGTACATAGCGGCACCGATACAAACTGTCTGAATCGGTGCCTTGATCATCGCGATCACATCATAAATCATCAGGATACTGCGTATATCGCCGCTTTCAGAGTTTATATAAATAGTTATGGGATTGACTTGATCTATGGAGTCTAAAAAAAGCAAGGTTGCTACCAAATCAGTAGCAACCTCATTATCGATATCATCGTAAAGAAACAATACTCTATGATTAATTAGTTTTGAAAATATATCGTACGATACCTCTCCTGATGCAGTCTTTTCTGTGATGACTGTGTTCAACGTTTAGCCTTAATACAACAACAACAACAACAACAACAACAACAACAACAACAAGACATTTTGCTACCTAATTCCTCTTACCCTCTTTTCTTCTTGCATTTCATTATAAGACGCGCATGAAATACAAGTTGTAAATTCAGGATTGATTAGTAATCTTTTTTCTGCAATCGCTTCTTCACATTCTTCACATTTTCCGAAGGTCCCGTTTTGAATACGGGATAGAGCCCGCTCGATCCGATCCAATAGATGGATTTCACGAACCGTAATCTGAGCCGTTATATGAGCTAGAATTTTTCCCTGAATTTCATCGGTTTCATCGCCATCTATATCTATATCAATAACTTTTTCAGGTTTCTTTAAAAGAATTTGACGTCGTTCTTGTAAAACTTTTTCAATTTTATTCAAAAATACTTTATTCATAAGTTATGCTTTCAGATAGTTTAGTTGTTTTTATAGCTTGAAAATTCTTCGGTTGTTAAAAACTTCAAAGAATCTTCCCTAACTATGATGGATTTTGGCTTGGGAGCCTTTTTATTTTCTATATTGAATTCGAAAAATAACCAAGCACACTCTGCGGGCTGCTCTAAAAACAACGCCGTAACGACCCAACCTTCATAAAGTGCGTTTTTGTGTTCACCCTTAAACTTGATGTCCGTTTGGGACTGCAAAACCCCAGTTCGTTTCCGATAAAACGGCCCCTGAACTATTTCAGGGCGCACCTGAAATTTAGCCATAAATACTTCACAGGCTTCATCAGTCGTGCGTTTTTCTATAATCTCGCTAACGATTTTAGCGTTCTGTATTGCTGAACAAACAAAAACTATCTGTTTAGGGCCTTTTTGTGCCATGCGTCACCTCAATAATTTTGATACATAAGAACTAAAACTATCTTCCAAAGTAAAACGTAATACTCGATTCCGTTCTACTTTGACCTTCTCTTTCGTCACAACATTCACATAAGCTTTAGGTTTCATCTTCCTAAGCTCAAATGTTCCGAAATTCTTTAATTTTACCTTATTCCCACGTTCTAACTCTCTAGTTATTTCTTCTAATAAAAAATTAATAATTGCTGTCACGTGTGGTTGCGACACACCCGTGACACGGCATACCTGCGCCGTGACCTTTTCTTTAAAGGTATACTCTCTGGACTTGCCTTTTAAATCCATAATTTCAGTATATTTTTTCGTTTCGATTAATCAATTCTTCACGGAGCGATATAGCATTCGACTCTAATGCCCAAATTTTTTTGTTAATTAGGTATTTCTCAACTTTGATATTCTGAATATGCTGCTTGATTTCATCAGACTTCATGAGTTTGATTTCACTATTCGGCATTTCATCAGTGTATGAAGGCATTATACTTGAGTCTCTTCCGGCCAATTCGGCCCCGGAACAAACTTTCGATCCTTGGTCCTCAAGAGAACGCCGCTCTCACATAACTGTTTTAAAGTATAGAACAGTTCAGCTTTTTCAGTCGCGCCGAAGACCTGGATCAATAAATTAATATCGCTGGCATTGTTGTTATTACGTATATTCGAAATAATTTCTGGACTCATTTTGAGTCGAACAGCATCATTTGATGAGAATTTCTGCTCATTATCAGTAGTCTCTTCTTCTACATTAAAAGAAGAAATGACATCCAAAAGTTTGGAACGTTTAAGCTTTAATTCTTCGATTCTTCGAAGTTCGGAGTCGATCCGATCCAAACGGATCCGAGCTTCTGAAGAAATATCTTTTGGAGATGTTTTGTTTTCCGAACAGCATTCTTGAACAAATTCCGAAATAAAACCGACATCAAAGTTTTTTCCACGCATCATTCATCTCCATAATTTATGAACTCAATCAGAGAATCGACCAATGGTGTCGGGTCTTCGATGGAAGTCCATTTACCTGGCAATTCAGACAACTTCAAAATGCCGGTCAATACTTGAGACATTAGAGATTCAGACACATTTACCCAAGAATTTTCTGCCTGGAATCGAAACTGCCCGGCAGTTTCGGGCGGGTCTGCCAATCTCAACCCATATGTTGACATGTCATTCGCTCGAAACACAAGAGCGAATTCCGTTTCTCCCTCAGAAGATAAGTCGACAACGATAAATTCAAGGAAAAATGATGATATCTCAAATCTACCTCCCCATAGAGGCTTATCCACGGGGGCCGAGTCGTCTTCTCCCTCGATAGTTATGGTTCTGGACAGTTTAAATGCGTCATCAAACTCATTTTGCTGTTTTGGAACAAAAAACTTAACTCCGATAAATTCAAAAACTCTCCTTATTATGGAGATTTTTAAATAACTTTTCATTTCTTGGAAATGAGACTCATTATTTGATTAACTTTACCCTGGTCAATTTTTGGAAGCTTTGACAATTCTTCATCAATAAAAGTTTCAAAGCTAAATGTTTCTCCTGCCAAACGACGGGCAGCAAGCTCATGCATGGCTTTATCCGACTCCTCAGGAAAAAGGCCCAAATAACGATTCCCTATAATAAGCTCGCACAAAGATTCAGATGTCATTTTGACAAATTCCAATGAATAATTAATTTGTTCGTTGGGTTCAGAGTCTACATTATCAAATAGATCCTGATATGAAAATTCTGTTTCGTTTTTCAATTCTGTTTCGTTTTTCAATTCTGTTTCGTTTTTCAATTCTGTCATTTTAAAAATTCTGGAGTATTTGTTTGAAGTTTAATTCTATTTGAATTCGTAAGTTTGGACAAAAACGCTGTTAAAAAAATAGGCTTGATCGTAACGATTCCTCCGGATAAAATCTCATCCCGGAGGGTCTCGAAAAAACTTTGAACGACCAGGGTTATGTTGACTCTATCAATCAGCGGATATTGCTCATTGATTCGTTCAATGATTGAATTTATGCGATGAGCACGAATCGGAAATTCCGCCCTGATATCTTGGATCGTATCGTCATCGAAAGTTACGATCTTATAGGGACGTAAGCCTTTTTTTGCCATGTATTACTGCACTTGTCTTAATTTGACCGGGATGAAAGACTGATGTGATTTTAATTTAAATGTTTTAGAAGGTCAAGTGGCTAAATGCATAATGTTATTCATAAGTAATATATACGGATCATGTTAATCAATATACGGATCATGATCTTCATCAGTAAGATATACGGATCATGTTACTCTTCAGTATTTTCAGGGTTTCAGAGATACCCCTTCCCTCCCTATAATCCCTCCCGTGCTTGAATCGAGAGCGTCAAATAACTTCAATTTACGTTTGACGATATGACTCCGGACATAAGAGCAATTAAATTGATATTTTCTAAACCAATCCTCAACTTCGATTTGGTCCGACCTACATCGCTGGATGTCACCGGACGTCACCGTCTAGACCCTCCGGTACTCCAGCCAGGTTAGATTTTAACTTCGTTCTGACCGTCAAACTATGACGGACAACTCCTTCAAGACAGCGTCAATTCATGTTTTATTTTCAACCAAAACAAACTAAAAAATTATGTATCATTTCAAATTTAAATGAATCATTTGAATCTATATTGGAAATAATAGAGCCCATAAAAGATAGTTATTTTATAATAATGATTGCGGGAATTCGTAACGATTCATTGAATAAAGATTTATTTAATGTTAAATATATTTTAAATGAATGTAACGGTATTTATATTCTTGACGATATAAATTTAAATTTTATAAATAATGAAAAATTTTCAGAAAATTTAATATTTCATGAAGCTATGAATTGGTTATCTGGCCAATATCTTGGCGCTAGAATTAGATTTACGAACCAATCTCAATATTTATTTATGAATGGCGGGATTTCGGAATCTTATATTAATAAATCGGTTGAGTCGTTGGAAATGGAAGTTGAATCTGCATATATTGGTCGTGATGGATCGGTATGGCAGAATAAATACAATGGAAAATTCGGATATGTTGTTTCAAATTTTCCTTTAGGTGATGAAATAGGTTTGTATGAATTCGGGTGTTCTGTAGGTCTAAAAAGCAAAAAAGCCTCACTCGTTTTGATGGACGAGAGAGGCATAGAACAGATAATTAGTACTTATTAAGTATAATTTTTCTAAATTGGCATTGTCGATACGGACTAACGGTAGGTGGGCCAGGGACGATGTCCCAAACGAGCCATCAATATTTAGGAACACGGCTTGACCCGGTAACTTACTATCGTGATAAGTCCCAAGATTATAATAATCCGCATACTGATGGAATAGAAATTATCTTATCAAAGTTTCAACAATATCTTACTGGTAAGATACTTGATTTTGGTTGCGGAGACGGTCTGGCTACCAAATTTCTGAAAGAAGATTGTACCATCGGTCTAGATCAATCACCCGAGATGATCAGCCGCTTTCAATTTGAAACCAAAAAACCGGGCATTGTTGGTCGGTTCTGGGATGAATTACCACCAGTGGACTCAGTTGTATCGGTTTACGCTTTGCATTTATGTCCCGCAAGCAGACTGCCGATGGTTTGGTTCCGCCTTCATCAATCAGGAGCAAAAATAGTTGTTATCGTAAGTCCGTTTAAAAATAACCCTTTTGATCCGCAATATTATTTTGAATCTGTTGACAAATTGAGTTTGCCGGTAGGTCCACAAGGAAAAACAATTCATGGACGTGTCTATCAATCTGTGTAGAAATCCCGGTACGTATACCAATTTATCAGAATGTAGTCAAGATGGAAGATCTTAAAAAATCATTGTGTATTTACGTGGCATATTTACGATGTTTGTATTTGATTCATCAAAATAATCATTGGACATGTAAAGGTAAAAATTTTTATCAATATCATTTATTATTTGAACGACTGTACAGTTCCGCCCAATCCGACGCGGATATGGCGGCTGAAAAAATAGTCGGGTTGTATGGATCCGGCACGCTCAGTTTAGCTGCCCAATCCGAGTGCATCGGGACAATCCTTACTAAATTAAAACCATCCGCTGATGATTTGGTAAAATTGTCTTTGGATGCAGAGTTGGCTTTTGCCGCCTATAGCGAAAAACTATACGGACTGATGAAGGCGGAAAAATCCTTTTCGCTAGGTATGGACAATATGATGATGTCTATATATGATCGCCGCGAAGAAGCGAGATATTTGCTTAGCCAGAGTCTCGATTCAACCGACTGAAATTAGTTGTTCAATTTTCTGCGTCATGGGTACCAGGTCACGTCCGCGCGGGACGAAGTACGGTGAAAATATCTTTGGTGAACGCAGTTTTGTCTGTAACATACAATCCTATGAGAAATCCCTCCACCTTCATTAACACACGGTCTAGAAAAACATCTTTTACCACAAACTTTGCATTTGGTACGGGCGCGTGGAAGCAACGGTATGATTTGGTAAGTAACTCTATACGGCATCATGATCACGCGTGACTTCCGACATAAATTACTATCCCATTCAATACGTACGTATCAGGATCTTCTAACGAATCCATTCGCCAGATCCATGCAGGTAAATATTCTGGTTCCTTGCGAACCAAAACCATCCAGTCTTCGTCGCCACCATTATAACAACATAGATTTCGAAGCATTTCAGGAGCATTGTCCCATTCAAAAACAACGAATTCGCTGTCTTTAACTAATGATTTTGCATAATTTTCAATTGTTTCAAGATCTTTTTCAATGATGAATTTCATATCATTATCTTTTTCAATGATGAAATTCATATCATTTTTAATAATTTGGTATCGTGTATATCTTGACATTTTATTTGTTCATATCTGGCGTGTAGTAAGTCGACCTGGTACGTAGATGGTGAAAAAATAATGATATTTTGACATTTATGGGTGAAGTTATTAAAACTCCCCTAAGGTTCAAATTATCTGATTTTCCGATTAAGTTAACTAATCTTTGGTTTCAACATAAATCACCAAAAGAACTAAATATTCTTAAACCTCAAAGTTATTCCTCTTATTCGGTGGATCTTCATTTTTGCGCGCGAATAGCCTGCCTACCCGCTTCTGTAAGCGTCATAAAATGATTATCGTTGAACGTACAGAGACCCATGATTTCTAGGTGACGATGTTCGTGATGTCTTTCGCTTCAAGGGTCTGGAGTACGCGAAACGAGGTAGGAGTGAGCATTATCCGTGACTACATCGTAAAGAACCGGCCCGGAATGGGCAACTGGACCTGTAGAGCTACGTTTCCGTAAGCTCACTTATTAATCATTTTATAGCGACGTTTGGTTTCCAAATCATCTTCCATGGTTTCGGTCTCGAATTTGAATCCAATAAACCGAACCCAATCCTCGGCCATCTTTTCATCTGAACGATATGAAATATCGTTGAGATTCATAACGTTCCACTGATCATCGAAAATGTGAGCCAGCTCGTGCTGGAATGCTCGAATAAAATATTTATGAGGAATGCCATTCGTAAGAATGGGATCATTTCGAAAAAACAATGAACTGGTGCGCTTTATATACAGGCCCCAAAAACAACATTCATTGAATTCATACTTGAATCGCCCCTTCAGATCATCAAGGTTACGACTTTCAGTTCCATCCAGATATGAATTTGATGGTAAAAGAGAAATATTTACATTAACTGGCATTTGAACAAAATTCAAATGCTTTGACTTCAGATAAGCCGGATAATTCTCCACAGCTTCCTGGCAGGCTCGATTCATCACAGCGATTCCCTCAGGAGTCACTCCGGTTAAGGGGACTCGCCGCGAAGCTCGCCACTCGACAATCCGGATATTGATGTAGGGACCGCAATCCAGCTGGATCGGCTCCGACAGCAACTCCTCCGGCCTGGGCTTGGAAATGTCCGGAACCTTGGCATCGGCAGCCAAAACAGAGGATGAAACCAGCAAAAGGTATAATGTAATTAGATATTTCATATTAATTAATAGACTTTGTCTTGAATTATTTATTGGTTAATCTTATTTATTTTAAATGATTTTATAGCTCTGGCCAAACTATCGTAAACGTTAATATCCTCCTTTTTTGAGAGGGCTGCGCAATTTAAAAGAATTTCGCCCAATACTACCGAACGAAGACTTACAGAAAAATCTAATCCGGAAGCTTGCTCGTATCTCTTGAGAAGGACTCGGATTCGATCAATTGTTTCAGAATCGGAAATGGAGGCAGAGTCCAAAACGGACTCTGCCTCCATCCAAAGGTCTTCAAAATGAAGCGCCATAATTGATAATTGATTTAACGATCGTCACCATCATCATAACGTCCGGATGACGGACCCTCATCAGAACCGGGGAATCGTCCCGCAATACGGCGCTTCGGAGGTATATCCTCCATTTCTGCAATCTGGATCTCTTCCTCGCCTTCAGAGGAAGTAAAGACCAGGAAAACTATTCCCTTGGAAGCATTGAGGGTGCCGGGGAACTTGATCTTTCCCACGTAATACTTCTTGTTGTTAGAATCGAGCTTGGAGTTAAGAGAAACACGCAGCTTTTCGTCTCGCATCACATCACCTGAATGTTAGAATTAATAATTGAATAATCCGACGTCGTGAGCATTTTCCAAGAAATCCGTAACATACTCTCTTGCCATCTTTCTCGTATCAGAGAATAAAAACCCAGCTTGTTTTATCTTACTGTTATCCAGAATGCAGTTTGAACGGCGAGCTTTTGTTATTTTATTTAAATTTTCCTCATTAATTATTTCGTAATCTAATTTTAGATGCTGCTCATTCATAAGGTTCAAAAAATCTACCGGAGATAACGGATCATCAGCAGTTACGTGATACACTCCGGTTCGATTGCCGCGAAGCGCCCATTCAACAGCCATGACACAATCATCCATAAACGTAACTGAATTCTGCTGATCAATGATCTTATTGTAACGAATAATTTTCGAGAGATAATTTCTAGGATTGATATCTCTAGATATCGGCATCCTGATTCGCAGGATGCATACGCATTCAAGGTCTTGAATAGCCAGATCACAGGCATATTTAGTTTTTGAATAGTATGATTGAGGATTCGCTGGATCGGATTCTTTCCATCCGTTATGACCAGGAGAGGCACCGTGGAAGATGCATCCGGAACCAATATGAATCAGATGGATACCTTTTTTATTGCAAATTTCTGCTAACAATGTTGGAATGGTGAGATTCGCGAGTAATGTTTCCTCCCGGTGGCTTTCACACCAATCGATGTTCGGCCGCCCGGTCCGCGCTACACAATTCACGATAGCATCCGGGCGCGCCCTGTCAATAAGATCAACGATATCACGTTCATTCGGAGAAAGGCGATCGTTCGAACGATTAAAATGATCCGGTAAATGACTCGGGACGAACCCGTTGCCCAGTATAAGCGTGTTCATACTCGCCTGTCAAACCAATCCAGCCTCAATCGTCACATCAATCATCATGATGGTAAAAGAAATCATTTATTGCAGCCAAAGACCTATGATTTCCAGCATCACTCCAATGACCTTCATATCTGATATGTTCAAGATTAGAATCAGAAAGATATTGTTTAAGAATATCCGTAATTTCATATTCACCACGTTTAGATGGCTGGATTTTTTCAAAATATTCGAAATATTGACCAGTAAAAAGATAAGCGCCCGTAATAGCGAGATTTGTAAATTCAGAATTTGATTCTTGAGGTTTTTCTTGAATTGAAATGATTTTATTATTTTGTAAACTCGCGACTCCAAATTGATTTAATTTTTCAGTTTCAAACAACGCAATTTGAGCAGATTTTGAATTTTTCCACATAATAGGTTTATTAAATATATTATCTCCTAACAATACAGCGAAATTTTCATCTTGTTTGAATTGGTTCTTACATAAATTAATAGCGTGGGCTATTCCGAGAGGATCTTTTTGAAAAACATAATTTATATTAAGACCAAATTTATCTCCTCCTTGCAGGTAAGATACGATTTGTTCAAAATGAGTCCCTCCCAAAACTACTGTTACGTTGTCACACCCCATACTGATTAGGGTTTGTATCGGAAAATCTATAACGAATTTATCACCAATCGGCAAAAGATGTTTTGAAATATAATCCGTTACTGGTTTTAACCTGGTACCTTTTCCACCACTTAATAGAATCCCATTCATATTTTACCGCCAGATTTAAAACTAAAAGCTATGTCCTGACACGATGCAATTATTTCTGATGCTCCTAAAAGTGGACCTGTACAAAATAACTCATAAGCGTGTTTGTGCTTAACAAAAAGAAAACCTATTATAATACTGTCGTCATGGCTCAACACCGCCTCAACTGCTGTAACCCGATCAATCTCTGTAATTTGAGTATCAAAAATTTTTGTATCTGGCATCTGATCAATTTCTTCTCCGACTAATTGAGAAAATTCTAGTAAAGTACCTTCAAACGGTATTTTATGTATTCCGATTAAGTATAATTTAGATTTATTTGAAAAATATTCTGTTATTCCAGATTTATTAGTATTTGATGACGGAACCATATTCCAGTCAGCCGGGATCATGAATGAATCTTTTTCAATCGACACGACTTGCCATCCGGCATAAAAATCAGGTTTGACAGCTGGCTCTTGTATAGCTGTTGCGGTGGGAGGGTTGGTACCGGCGCACCCACATAAAAATGCCAATAGAACCAGAAGATACGTCATAAAAAGCAATATATCTATAGAGGCCGTTTAAGTTGGAGTTTACATGAAAATTGATAAGTCGAAAATTTCTACCAAAGCCATATCGTTGTGCCGTAAACTCCAACAAGCAGGATTTCAAGCTTATTTGGTAGGAGGGTGTGTTAGAGATTTATTATTAGGAAACACTCCTAAAGATTGGGACATTTGTACTGACGCAAAACCTGAACAAACAAAAAAAGTATTTGATCGGACATACGATACTGGAATTGACCACGGTACCATTAGCGTGAGTATGGCTGACCCTGGCGTTACTCCGGCTCCTTCAGATTTATTTGAAGTAACGACATTCAGAACAGAAGGCCAGTATAGTGATGGTCGTAGACCAGATTCTGTTGCCTTTGTTACGAATATTGATGAAGATTTGGCTCGTAGAGACCTTTCTATCAATGCTATTGCGTACGATCCCGTTAATGATAAGTTAATAGATCCGTTTGGCGGTTTGAAAGATCTTGAGGATAAGGTTATCCGGGCCGTAGGAGACCCTGATGAGCGTTTTGCAGAGGATGGGCTCCGCACGATGCGTGTGGCTAGATTTTCTGCCAGACTAGGGTTTGAAGTTGACCCGGGGACAGAATCGGCAATTCAAAATAATTTAGATGTATTGAGCCGTGTTTCAAAAGAAAGAATGCGGGATGAGCTTACCAAAACTCTCATGACAGGATCTCCTTCTGTTGGTTTGAATATTCTACACCGAACAGGAGCCCTGGGAGTTTTGGGTCCTGTTTTCCATGGTACAGCCATTACCAATACATTTCAAATGATTGACCAGTGTGAAGGTAGCCTTGAGACGAAAATGGCTGTATTGCTGTCTGAACTCGATAGAACAGCTGTAGAAAAATCATTAAGAGATCTAAAATTTTCAAATACTGAAATCAAGAAGATTTTATTTCTTAATTCAGCAGTTAATGAGTTTAAGAAATTTTCTTCTAATCCTGATCCCATAATGGCAAGAAAATTCTTTTCATTCGTAATGAATGAGGCTCCGGAAGGTTTTGATAAATCATTAAGTGAATTCATATATTTAGCCGTGGCTATTAAGTTATCTGGCGTGGACCAGCTTAAATCATTACTTTCTAATTCTAAAGGTATTTCTAGGAAAGAATTAAATATAACTGGTGATGATCTTATCAAGACATTAAATTTTAAGCCTGGTCCTAAAATTAAGGAAGTTTTGAATGAGCTTTACGCAAAAGTTTTGGATAATCCTGAGTTGAATGAAAAATCAAAATTATTGGAACTGGCAGGTCAATTTCAATTATTAGCAGCTATCGCATTAAACAATACAATTAGAAAATTTGCAAACAAACCTAATCATCCGTGGAGGCTTTCAGATCAGGAAGAGGAGGATCTTCTAAATAAAGAATTTGATTTTGGCCGAGGAATTAAGTTTAAAGCAAAAGATATACCGGAACTAGCTACTCAGGTAGAGGTTCCGGCTGGGCCAGAGCAATATCACCCCGAAAAGAATCAACTTCTTCATAATAACTTAGTTTTTGATGAGTCTAAGAAATTATCAGAAGATCCGATGGTTTGGTTCGCAGCATTACTTCATGACCTTGGAAAATCATATACAGATAAAAATATTTGGCCGAAACAACATGGGCACGAGGAATTAAGTGTTCCGTATGTGGAACGGGTAAGTAATCTATTAGGAGTCCCGGAAGAATGGAAAGAATTTGCTAAATTAGTTGCTCAGAACCATTTAAAATGTCATAAAGCAAAAGAACTTTCTCCTAAAACTCTTAGGAAACTATTTGATTCATTTAAAGGGAGCAAGCAACTATTTAATGCTTACCTGACAAGTTGTGAGGCAGACGCCAAGGGAAGGCTTGGAGGGTACGCAGATAAACCTTATGATCAAAAACAATATCTGACTGAAAAATTCGATCAGAGAGAAACATTACCTATAGTTTTGACGCCGGAAAATAAATTAGCAATTTCGGCTACTGACCTGTTAAAGGCATTTAGTGACAGAGGATTATCACCCGGCCCTGAACTAGGTAATCTTTTAAAGAAAATCAAAGAAATGGTTGCTCAGGACCCTTCATTAAACGACCATTCAAAATTAATGGATCTAGCTAGAAAAATTTACAGTTAAGATAAGTCTTTATAACGTAACATTTTTGGATACATGTTAAAAAGCTTTTCAGATATTCTTTTGAATTGCCAGCTATCTCGGTCTCTTGATAAGACGATATTTACTATGTCTTTTTATAAATTCATTTGTCCAGATATTGTTTTTAAATAAATTTAAATTATCAATAAAATACTGATTAAATA
>Ga0163155_10000181_pt1 | contig 72887 bp, 62 predicted proteins | sample OliLakLV19SP4G1_FD_148611 | JGI IMG/M metagenome (GOLD analysis project Ga0163155, IMG submission 148611) | Freshwater microbial mat bacterial communities from Lake Vanda, McMurdo Dry Valleys, Antarctica - Oligotrophic Lake LV.19.SP4.G1 | ecosystem: Environmental > Aquatic > Freshwater > Lake >... | reverse complement strand
GTCTTCCTGCAGGAGCAAATCATACCCACCAGGACGTTTAGGCGGCGAAGGTGGTTGCCGCTCGGTTTGATATAACTGGCTTTGGTAAGCATCGAAAGCATATCTTTGTAAAGGCTTTTGCCCATAGGAGGTGAAGTTTTTGCGTCGAAAACACAAATTTACACCTCCTATCTTTTTCTCAACTTATCAAAGAACTTTGTATTTTTTTTGCCCAACTATAAGTGTACGGCTGGAAAAACCACTATTCAAATATATTAGAATTCTATGACTTTTGAAAGAAATGTTAAGTTATTTTCCACAGATGTTCGCTGATTTTGAAATACTGATAAACGAAGACTTTTTTCTTAAACGTGGAACCGTGTGAGGGATAGCAGCGGTTCCGTTCCCGCCCTAAAGCGGGACGGAAAGAGCGGATAGCCCGACCCCGCCGAAGTAGATGCCCCTTGCCCCCGAAGGGGAACTTCACTGCTTTTCAGTCGGGGGCACACCCGAATTGTCTAAACTATGATTTTTATGATTATTTTGATGGATGTGATAACGGCTCAAAGCTCCAGCGGAGCGACATAATTATAGCAAAATGTGTAAAGATATTTGGAAAAACCCCAGCGGGGTGATATAATTTTCATCCTGTTGTGCCACTCCTACGGAGTTTTGAAAAATGCTATGTCAATTTGCTATAATTATATCAACCCCTACGGGCTTTTAATTGTCGAACCGCAAAAATCAAAAACCGCAAACGTACACGCCGCGCAAACTTTTACATTTTAGATTTAATATTTTGCGGTTTTGCGGTTTAAAAATAGGAAACCGCAAACGTACACGCCGCGCAAACTTTTACATTTTAGATTTAATATTTTGCGGTTTTGCGGTTTAAAATAGGAAACCGCGAAATGTAAAACCGCAAAATGTAAAATGCAAAAGTACACCTCGCACGCTCGCTCCGGATTGCATCCGGTGGTTCTCATTCTTTCGGTCTATGACCGTTTCTACTACTTTTCATGCTAGCAATATGACCTCCAAAAATACCCTTTCTACACAAATAAGTCGCCATTTTCTGCTCCCCAGCGGAGACTCGACGAGGACGTAGCAAGAAAACCGACCAGCGCGACCATGGTCACAGCATTACAAATATAAAGCTGAATTGCAAACTGCTAAGTATCTTTTTTAGTCTTTCCAACGCTCTTTTTGGATTCTAAAAACATCAACTTTGGTTCTAAAAGAATCGATTTATATTCTAAAAGAGTCTAATTGGGTTCTCAGAAAATCAAATTAGGTTCTCTGAGAGTAGATTTTGACTCTCAGAGAGTGGAATTAGATTCTCGGAGAGTCAACTTTGGTTCTCGAATACCCAAATTGGAGGTTCGGAGAGTCCAATTAGAGGTTCTAAACATCTTTTTAGTAGTTCCGAAGTACTTTTTACTATTTCAATAGGTACTTTTTTCTGCATCAGAAGTGCTTTTTAGTTGTTTAAAATTTCTAATGGAATGAGAAAGAAGAAGCGGTTGCAGACCGAAGCATAGAAAGCATCGCGAAATAATTGCATAGCTGTTTTCTTTAAAATGGCAATACCCGAATCCGCTGTTTTGCCTCGTCCAACGTAAGCAGCGCCCCTTTTTGTAACTCGGTTTCAAATTGACGAATGGCTGCTAACAATCTCGTACCTAACACTTCGGGCATCGTGTCTTGCGTACGTGCTTGTATCACGCTGGGCGCGTCGGCGCGGGTAACAGCGAGGATTGTCCCAAAATCTAAATCGTGTGTAAAGACAATGTAATTGTTTGCTTTTGCATAAGCAAAAAGCTCCATATCAGGAGCGCGTACATCCCCCACTGCTGACCAGTGAATGGTGACTACATTTGCCTGTTGAAAAAAGTCAACCCAATCTGGCGAGAGATTCATATCAATTAAAATACGCATCATACGGCAAACGGAATGTCAATTTCCTCCGCCCGCCAAGCCGCGTATGCCAACGCCTGCCATACATCCCCTTCTTCCAAATACGGATATGCCTTCAAAATGGCTTCATGCGTGTAGCCGGAAGCCAGCAAGCCCACAATTGCGCCGACCGTCACCCGCATACCGCGAATGCAAGGCTTACCGCCCATCACGAGCGGGTCAAACGTGATTCTATCTAAATGTTGCATGGTTTTGAAGTTAAAAACATTGAGTAACACACAAAAATAGAAAAAAAAGAGGTGGAAAACAAGGCTCTAAGGAGCAGCATTTATATACTTTAAGCAGGAACAGCGTCGCAACTTTTCACAATCAGAAATTTTGCCAATTTAGGCGGGAGTTGCGTATCAACGATGAATTTCAACATGCTTTAAGCGGCGGCAAGCGGAGTGATAGATTTTGTATTTGCCATGCGGGCAGCAAATAATAGGCAAGCCTGAATATCTTCTTCTTCCAAATACGGATAATCCTCCAGAATTGCTTCGTGCGTCATGCCCGCCGCCAGCAATTCCAATAGCTGTGCAACGGTGAATCGCATATTGCGAATGCTCGGCTTGCCGTGCGAAACCTCCGGATTGATGGTAATGCGTTCGATGGTGTTTTCCATATTTTACTAACTTACTTCATTAAACTTTCCATAATCATCGTTTTGCAACATTTTTTTTATTTGCTCAACCAATGGCTGCAAACGGTCTCGGCGGTTGTTAAAGGCAAGTAATAGAAAAACGACTATCTCAAACTTATCCAAATTCTGCTGAAATCGCAAACTTTTATCGAGGGTAATGAAAATCTCAAAACCATTTAGCGTCAGCAAACCCAATAATTCGCCATTCTTTTTGCCGAGCCAGCCCATTTCGCGGACGGTTTTTACCTCGTGTTCCTCACCGAAATCTACTTTTAGTTTTCTCGGCAAGTTCTCATCAAGCAAAATTTTCATCTAAAATCTTTTCAGTTGTGAGCGTCGTTTTTGCCATTTCCAATACTTCTATCGCCTGTTCTTTCGTGACAGACGGAAAATCATCCAAAAATTCATCCAGTGAATCCCCACCTTCTAAATAATCAAATAATGTTTGAACAGGAACGCGCGTGCCATTGAAAACAGGTGTGCCGCCCATAATTTCCGGGTCTATGTTGATAGCGTGGTATTGCATGACGATTTTTTCTTACAAAAATACTGGAAAAATTGCTGAAAAGCAAGGTAAGATATAACTCACTGGATGCAATCCAGCGCCAGCTTACTTGTTTTTAAATTGTAGTTAATTGAACAGACTGGCGGCAGCGATGGGGATTTTAATCTCTTGCTGTCGAAAACTATAAATTTTAGATGATTTAAAGTTGGAGTTGCAAACTTCCGACAGTGTGGAGAGAAGGGCAGCGCAATTCGTTTTTATAAGCTATTGATTGCTATCTGGCTTTTTCGTATTTTAGCGTCACTAACAACAACAACAACAACACACATGAGCATTCAAGCGATAAAAGAAGAAGTGATTGTCTTAAGCAAAGCCGAACAAGCAGAGCTGATGCACTTTATGATAGAGTTATTGGCAACTGATAATTTCCAATTATCAGATGAATGGCAGGAAGAATTAGAACGCCGAGAAACGGCACTAGAGAAAGGAACTTCGATTGGAAAACCGGCGCGGGAAGTGCTGGGCAAATATAAATCTCGCTAATGCCTCCTTATCTTGTTATCCTCCAGCCAGAAGCAGAAGCTGACTTAGATGAAGCCTTCGAGTATTTAGAGCGGCAGCGTACAGGGCTTGGTTTCGATTTGTTAGCTGCAATCGCTGATGTCATTACCGTTTTAGAAGAAACGCCTTTCGTGTTTCAAAAAATTCAAGGTGAAAAACGGCGGATGGTTATTCAACGTTTTCAATATAATCTCATTTACAAAGTAATTGGCTCTAACGTCTATATTTTGGCTATTCTACATGGTAGCAGAAACCCAAAGCGGTGGGAGGATAGGTAATCCAAGACATTGGATATTTAAGCGTAAGCACGCCTTGCTGTCGAAAGTTTAGAACTTTCGATGCCTAAATAAAGCAAGTTTGTGACTTGCCGCCTGGCTGCCCGAAGTTATAAACTTCGGTTGATTTAAAGTTGGAAGTTACAAACTTCCAACAGCGTGGGTTACTTTCCGGTATTGCTGCCATCTTTTTGGCAACAAATTTAATACTTTATATCTGTTTATTTTTGTACCGTTACTTAAAGGATAATAACTTGGTATAAGCGGGATTAAAAAAAGCTAAAAAAATCTTTTAACGCAAGCAAAATTAGTATATCTTTGTAGCAAGACGAGTATTGTAAATCTAAAACCCCCAAAAGTCCATGTTTAAACAACTTACCTTTTCCAACTATCCTACTGATTCAATTTTATTAATAAAAACTTAATGTGATAAGAGTGTACTTTTCGCTGGTCTGTCTTTTATAACAACATTTGATATGAGTTCTACAAAACTTTACCATGCTCACATTACTCGATTGATTGCAGAAAATAAAATCAAGGAAGCTTTGCAAGAGGCTCAAAATTTACTACAAAATAGCCCTCTTTTTTATGACTTAATTCTACAATCAGCAAGATTTAAAGAAGTAATGAAAGCTATGAGCCTTGGGACTATAAATTTTGAATCTGGAACAATAGAACGAAACAAAGTCATTGAGGCTTTAAACTATTTAATGAAAGAAATGGAAGAAGAAAACCAGATAGTAGAAAATAAGGATGTACAGAAAGAAATAGAATCTTACATAGAAAATAGGAATTTCAATAGTAGAATAAACGGAGACAGTAACATAAATATTCAGGACATTAGTAATGGTTCAATTAGTATAGTTCAAAGAAATACCCACATTCACCCGGAAGGTTCGAATAAATCCAAAACTGCTAAAGAACTGTATGAAGAGGGAATAGAATATTTATTAAATGAAGATTGGAAGAATGCATTAAATTCATTCAGCCGTTTGATTGCTAGAAACGAAAATCTTGCCAAAGCATATTGCAATCAAGGTTATGCTCATTTAAAATTAGAACAACGTCAATTAGCAATAACCTCTTTTGAAAAAGCTATTGAGAACGACCCAAACTTATGGGCTGCATTACATAGTTTAGGGCTATTATATATTGATTTTGAAGAAATAGATAAAGGTTGTAATTGTTTAAAAAAAGCAAAAGACAAGCATTTAGAATCAAAAATGGCGTATGAAGAATATTGTAATAAAAATATTCCATCCAAAAGGAAGTTTAAATGGTTTTCTAGTGAAAAATGATATTAAATTTTTGTAAAATGATTTTCTTGAAAAAAAAGTATCTAATTATAATTATTGCTTTAACCTTGTTAACCTGCTTATTAGTAAGTTGCAAACCAAAAACAATTAAATTAGCTTTATCTTTGACTGAAAAAATTGTCTATAAAGTTAAACCCAAAGCCAAAGGCAAGTCTATACTTAATATTGCAGAAGAAGTTGTGGCAGAAGTAAAATTTTATGTATATACAAGTAAAGCAGAAGTTGGAGGTATTTATAACCAAATAGATAAAAATGATTTGTTTCAAAAAAACATTACTAAAAAGGCATATGAGAAATATAATACTTATTACGCCCGTCTGATACCTATTTTGTTACTGAGCGGGAATAATCAAAAAAATGAGTTGGAAAAATTCAGGAAACAAAATCCAGATATGAATCTTGATTTAATACCTGATACATTGTCATTCACTGTTATTGACACATTCGCCAATACTGGAAAATCTTACAAGATTGAAGCAAGGATAGGCGTCTCTGGTATTATTAAAAAATTGCGTGAAAAGAAAGTTACTCCCGAGCAAATTGAATCAATTGAAATTATCAGCAAATCAACTCAAAAAGAGGAAGGACCAAATCCTCAAGAGAAGCCAAAAGACCCAATTTCAATTCCTGGTAGACCACAGGTAGCGAAAGAGATGATTAAACTTTTAGAAAATATAAAAAACAGATACCCTAAATCAGCGATAAAGACATTTGATAATAGGATTGAAGTTACCATTAGAAATACTCCTGTTATTTTAGCAAAAATCAGAAATGGTAAAATTATAGGAATCAATAGATATCCGGAAAGAGGTTCAATCATTGATGTTTTTGATAGAAATTTTGATGGAATACCAGATAAATAAAAAAAATAGCTAAATAATTAAACCAGTTCATATGATGTTAAAAAATAGCCCCTTTTTATATGCTTTTATTTTTTTAGTTTCAATAAACATTGCATTAGCACAGCCAAAGTTTCAATGTCAACTTGTGAAAGATGAAATTAAAGATTGCATACGTGCAAAGGAAGATACAGCATTAAAGCAAAAAGTATTAAAATTATATGCTCCACTACTAATGTTAAAATCACCTACTCTGAAGGATACATTTCCTCCAACAAATTTTGAAAGCCTTAAGCCATGTAATAAAGTCAAGTTTTTTTCAGCTTATAATAACAAAAAAACAGGAGAGCGAATTATTTTTTATTCTCCAAAGGATTCTTTTCTTACTTCTCCAAACCCCAATTGGTACATGAAAGGATTACTACTTCATGCTATCGCGCATCTACAACTCGACCACTCAGATACTTTAAATGCTTATGATAAAGAATTGAAAGCTGATGAGAGAACAGCAATACTATTAAAAGGACTTGGAGCTAATTTTGAACAAGCTATACTTCATTTAAAAGAATTGGGCAACCCAACTCATAATATGCCTGATTATGAAACCAGGTGGAAGAAATTCGGACGTATTTATTTCAAACCGCCTACCGCTAATTTTACTTATGAATGTAACCCATTAGGATGTACAGAGCCTTGTGGAGTTAACTTCAAAAGTACATCGCTCAATATTTTACCAGGCACTAAATATTATTGGAATGATAAGGAATTGGAGAAAGAGTTTTTTTGGACAAATATGTCAGAAGGAGATTATACGATGACATTAAAAGTTGTTAATCCAGATGGACAAGAACATTCAATAGCCAAAATGATAAGAATAAATGAGTCCCCACCAAGAGCTTACCAAAAAGTCGGTCAGCCAATTGTTACAGAAAACGAAACTGATTGGGGCATTCATGCCGGTTTAAACTATTCTCCAAGTTTTAACCAGTTTAGTTTTACTGGTGGGGTATCTTTTCGTTTTCATCCGAGTTCAAGTTGGATAGGATTTCAGACGGAACTTAATTATGCTAACAGAATAGACGAATTTTCTGGTTCGGAATCTAATTACAATGTTTTTTGGAGAGATTTTGACTATACAGAGTATAGTTACATTTATGATGTTCACAATATAGAGCTGCCTGTAATCGCAATTTTTGGTAGAAATAAGGAATCTTTCCACATAAACGGGCTATTGGGATTAAGCTATAATTATTCATTTCTCGGTGATTTGACGTATAATGAATCTACTTACTATGCCAGTGGTGATTATGACTATTTTTTTGATTTTCGTCCAATAAACTTTCCTTATGACTACAATAGGTCTAATTTTAATGTAATTACTGGAATCATTCTGGGAAATAATCGCATCTCCTTGGGCTCCAGAGTAAATATTATTTTATCCGATTATTATAAATTCAATCCAGAAATACGAACATATATCGAATTCCGATTTTAAGCAAATATTAAATTCAAATAACAAATACCATTTATTAAGCTTTGAGGAAACTTGAAGTTTCCAGGTCATCCTATCCGCAAATTGGCAAATTAGCAAATCAAAAAATCCCCTATTTTCCTATCTTTGCAGGCTATGCGATTGAAAAGTCTCGAAATAAAGGGGTTTAAGAGTTTTGCCAACGAAACGGTGATCAACTTTTCGGAGGATGTGATTGGTATTGTGGGTCCGAACGGGTCAGGGAAGTCGAATGTGGTGGATGCGATTCGGTGGGTGCTGGGCGAGCAAAAGAGTAGTGAATTGCGGCTGGACCAGATGTCGAGTGTGATTTTTAATGGCACGAAAAGTCGGAAACCGGGGGGCTTGGCGCAGGTGTCGCTGACGTTTGAAAATACGAAAAACTTGCTTCCGACGGAATATAATATGGTGACGGTGACGCGGATGCTGTACCGCACGGGCGAGAGTGAGTATCGGCTGAATGGCGTGCCGTGCCGCTTGAAGGACATCACCACGCTGCTCATGGACACGGGCATTGGCTCGGATTCGTACGCGATTATTGCACTGGGCATGGTGGACGATATTTTGGCGGACAAGGAAAATGCGCGGCGGCGAATGTTTGAGCAGGCGGCGGGCGTGTCGAAATACAAGGCGCGGAAAAAGGAAACGTTGAGTAAGTTGGAGAGTACGGCGGCGGATTTGGAGCGGATTCAGGATTTGCTATTTGAAATTGAAGGCAATCTAAAAACGCTAGAAAAGCAGGCGAAGCGGACGAAGCGCTATTTTGAAATGCGGGAGGAGTATAAGTTGATGAGCGTGGATTTGGCGTTGCTGCGCAGTGCGACCTTGCGACAAGGGCAGGCGGATGTGCAGGCGCAGTTGCAACGCGAGGAGGACAGCTATCGGCAGGCGGAGATTGAATTGCGGCAAGTGGAGGCGAGTTTGGAAGCGGGGCGCAAGGCGAATTTGGACACCGAGCGAGCATTGTCGGATAAGCAGCGCGACTTGAACCGGCTGGTGGGGCGCATCAAAGGCATGGAGGGCGACAAGCGGATGCACGAGCAGAAGCGGCAGTTCGTAGCGCAAAATCGGGTGAAACTGGCGGAGGAAATCAAACAAGCGGAAGGGCGCTTGGGGCAGTTGGAAAAGGATATTGCGCATTATCGAAATGAAACAGAGGTAGAACAGGAGCGGGAAAATGTATTGCAAGCAGAATTGAAAAGTGCAGCGGGGAATTTGAAGGACATTCGGGAAAGTCATGGAACGTTGAAGTCGGATTTGGATGGGATTTTGAAAGAGCAGCAAGGGGTTGAGCGCGAGGTTTTTGAATTGGAAAAGCGCAAGGCGGTGAATAGCAATCAGATACAGAGCAGTTTATTAGAATTGGAGCGAACGAGTTTCGATACCGAGCAGCGGCGGGTGGAAGTGAGTGCCTTGCAGGAAAAAGTGTCGGAATTAGAAAAAGAAGAGCAGCGAAAAAAAGACATCGTAGAATCGCTCGAAATTGCCGAAGAGCAACGCCAGCAGCACTTGCAAAAAGCCGAACACGAAGCCGAAGAACTCACCAAGCACATCACGAAAGTCAACCGCGAACTCGATGCCAAACGCAATGAATACAAGCTCACCCAGAGCATGATTGAAAACCTGGAGGGCTTCCCGGAGTCCATTCGGTTTTTGAGTAGCAATAAGGATTGGGGGCGCGACGTGCCGCTGTTGTCGGATTTGATTTATGTGAAGGAAGAATACCGGGTGGCGATTGAAAATTATTTGGAACCGTATTTGAATTTCTATGTGGTCAAGGATTTGCGAGAGGCGAATCGGGCGATTGAATTGTTGAGCAAAAGTCAGAAAGGTAAGGCGAATTTCTTTGTGCTGGAAGCGTTTCAGGATTATGTGACCCCAATTGCGCTGCTGCCGGATACTTTGCAGGCGATTGATTTGGTGGAGACGGATGCGGCGTATCGTCCCTTGTGTAACTTCCTGTTGGGCAACGTTTTAGTGACGGAGCGCGAGGATTTAGTCGGGCAATTGCCGGAAAATGAGATTGTGCTGTTGTCAAAAAGTGGACGGTTTATTCAGCGGAAATTTAGCGTGTCGGGTGGTTCGGTAGGATTGTTTGAGGGGAAGAAAATTGGGCGGAAGAAGAATTTGGAAATTCTCGAAAATCAAATTAAAAAGTTAGAAAAAGAATCGAATCAGCTTTCTACCGAATTTTATAATTTCAAATCCAAAATACAAGCGCTCAAAGCGGAACGCACGCCAGTGCAGGTTTCCGAGGCTCGGACTATTCTAAATAAAGTAACGCAAGAAAAGATTTCATTATATATTCGGTTGGAAAATTTTGAAACCTTTTTGCGCGATGCTGACCAAAGACGTGCGCAATTAGAACAAACGATGCTGCAATTGCGGGAAGCGAATGTACAAATCGAAGAGGCACTCGTCGCCAAACAAAGCGAGATGACCGCCGCGAAAGCTCGCATTTCTACGACCGATGAAACCTTCCGGCAATTGGCGGAGCAGTTGAGTCAGGCTTCGACCGTTTATAATGAGAAAAATATTGAATTTATTCGACAGCAGAATAAAGTGTCGTCGTTTCAGCGAGAGTGGTCGTATCGGGAAAAGCAATTGGAAGAAGTGAACGCGGCGGTAGCGCAGAATCAACAGGCGGTGCAAAATAGTATTCGGGAAACCGAAGAAATCAATGGCGTGCTGCAAGATATGCAGGCAGAATTGGAAGAATCTTACAACCAACGCAAAGAAATGGAAGCCTCGCTGGGTGAAGTGGAAGCGCAATATTTTAAAGCACGGGGTGAAATCAATGAGTTGGAAAATAAAATTCGGCAATTATCGAAAACGGCGCAAAATGCGCAGGTTTTGATTAACAATTTGAAAGATAAAGGCACGGATTATAAATTTAAAATAGGTTCGATTGCACAGCGTTTACAGATTGAGTTTAATGTGGATTTAAGTCAGGCGACCCCTTCTTCAACCATAGAACCGGAAGTTGAATTGGAAATAAAAGTAGAACGGCTGAAAAATCGTTTGGACAATTACGGCGAAATCAATCCGATGGCGGTGGAGGCTTATGATGAAATCAAGGAGCGTTATGATACGATATCACAACAACGCGATGATGTGGTAAAAGCAAAAGATTCCTTATTACAAACGATTAGAGAAATCGAGGAAACGGCGACGGCGCAATTTCTCGGCGCATTCGAGCGGGCGCGACTGAATTTTATTGAAGTGTTCCGCAGTTTATTTACCGAAGATGATAATTGTGATTTGATTTTATTAGACCCAGAAAATCCGTTGGAATCCAAAATTGAAATCGTAGCAAAACCAAAAGGTAAACGCCCACAAACCATCAATCAACTCTCCGGCGGCGAAAAAACGCTTACTGCAACGGCATTACTCTTCGCCCTGTACCTGCTGAAACCCGCGCCCTTCTGCATTTTCGATGAGGTGGACGCGCCGCTCGACGATGCGAATATTAATAAGTTTAATAAAATTATTAAGAAATTCTCCAACAACTCTCAGTTTATTGTCGTCACCCACAACAAGCTCACGATGGCGGCGGTGGACACGATTTATGGCGTTTTTATGATTGAGCAAGGGGTGTCAGGCGTGGCTCCGGTGGATTTTCGAGATTTTGAGCACGTGGGGGCGTTTGAGATGCGGGGGTAGGAAGACATATCTTTACAATACAGATAAATCATTATAATACTGGCATAGCCGCCATAAATAGCAAAATTGTTAACTTATTGCTATTTTTAATTGTAAAATAGTGTAAATGAATCACCGGATACAATCTCCGATTATATCGGAGCAGGCTCGGCGATAGCGTACGCAACTTGGAGAGACTAGCGCCAGCCGGGGTGCTTGGCGGCAAGCGATTGTTCGCTACTGACTTTTTTATTCATATATCGGATTAAAAAGCAAGTCCTCTTTTGATTGATTGTAAATTTCTTTTTTAGCTAAATAAAGCAACTAAAAGTGTAAAAGAAAGGCAGCACCCTTATTCCTTTTCAATTTTACATCAATCCACTCCGCACCCCACTATCCAGCCCTGCATACAACAACAACTTCAACTCGCTCGGCGTGATGTACAGCGCGTTGGAGAAGCCGGAGCGCAGGTCGGTGAGGGTGGTGGAGCCATCGTAAATGCGGATGACTTTGTGCGGGGTAGGGGCGGCAGCGGTTTCGTCCACGCGGCGCACGGTAAGGCGCACGGGGAGCGGGTTTTGGTGTGCTCTGTAAAAAAGGTGGATGCCTGCTTCGCCGCAGAGTAATTCGTAGAGGGCGTGACCTTCGGCGTTGATTTCCGGTTCGGTTTTGCTTTTGGTGTGCTGCACATCTAAGGCTTTCAACAGGGCGAGGTATTGGTCGAGCAGGTATTGGATTTCCCACTCGCCCATGCCGGTGATGAGCGATTCAAAACGCAATATGATGCGACTGGTCTGCTCTTGTAAAAAATCATGCGCGGCAAGTAATAAAAAATTGACATCTATAAAATAATTGATAAAATCCGTTTGTACGGTATCAAATTGGGAATTGGAATATTGATACGATTCTCGTAATTCTTTTAAGCCTTCTTCTTGAAATAAGCGGTCGCGGAAGTGCTCGCGCAAGGCACGATTGGCAGCACCGTCTTCGCGTCGGGGCGTGAAGTTGCCGAGTTTGAGGCGCAACGGTAGGGCAGGCGCTTCGTGCATATAACGGTCGCGGAAGCTCAACATCATGGTATTCAACTTTTCTTTTGTATCCGATACTTTATTTTTAAAATCATAATATTGCCAGTCTTCCATGATGACAAAACCAGTGCGCACATTGCGTCTGCGCTGCTCGGTGCTACCGATGCGCTGCTCGAGCCGTTCAACCGCTTGTAATAATCTACCATAAAAACCTTTACCATGCTTTTCATCGGGTAGGTCGGGTAGCCAGTTTTCTTCTAACGGGTAAATGAAATCGAGCGGCGTTACAGTTGGAACTAAATGATTATCTGCTAATGTAATATCAAAAATAATTGGAATCTCGGTATGCGTAGCAATTAGTTGTTCTGCGGAAAGGGCTGTTAAATCTCGTTCAATCTGCCGTTTCAACGCTCGACCGCCCATTCTTCCATCATAACCGCGCCGCGCCACCCATTGCAGGGCTTCTTTGGAAATATTGAGAATCGTGGTGCGCCGCACAAAGCCATCGCGTTGTAATAATTCTCGAATTTGCAGCCTTGCAATATTTAAAATATGGTCTAACTCTAATGGATTGAAAATCACAATCTCCTCAATGCGATTAATAAACTCTGGTCGGAAGAAATTTTCGACTGCCTTTCTATAAATCGCGTTTTCGGTTTCTGCCGATTGATTAAAACCCATTTGTTTACCAATCTCGCGCGCGCCGAGGTTGGAGGTCATAATGATAATCGTATTAGAAAAATCCACCGTTCGACCCAAGCTATCCGTCAACCTGCCTTCGTCCAGCACTTGCAGCAGCAAATCATGCACTTTCGGATGCGCTTTTTCAATTTCATCCAACAATAAAATGCCAAACGGACGATACCGCACTTTACCCGTCAACTGTCCTTCGGGATTATAAAAATCGCCAATCAAACGCTGCACCGCCGTCGCATCAATAAATTCATTCATATCAAAACGCAACAAATACCCTTCGCTGCCCATCAAATAATTGCATAAAATCTTGGCAGCCTGCGTTTTACCCACGCCCGTCGGACCGATAAACAGAAAAGAACTCACCGGTTTGGTTTTGTCTACCAATCGCGCTTTTACCAGATGCACCACATTCGATAAAGATTCTACGGCTCGCGGCTGACCGACCAACTCCTGCGATAATGCTTCGTGCACCGCGCTTTGTTCCAACTGCCCGCCGGATTCGAGCGTTCGGTCTTCCAAGCCGCTATATGCTTTGAATTCCTCGCGCACTTGCGGCAGGTCAATGATGCCGAAGCGATACTTTACCGCCACTTGGCGCAGCATTTTCATCACACTGCCGGGCAGCGCTTGGTTCCGAAAAAAATTGCGTTGAATGGTGAAAAGATGATGAATTGCTTGGATGGTAATTTGACAATTCTGCTCGCGTTCCAGCACTTTGCGTTGTTCTAATACAATTTTAGAAGTGGTCTCTAAATCAGGCGATTGCACGCGAATGACTTGAAATAAATCGGCGAAACTGCGGTCTTTTTCCTGCACAATTTTCCACTCTTCGGGCGTTGCGATGAGGGCTAATTGCAAGCGACGTTTTTCCAAATACGGCTTGAGCACGTCACTCAAAGTCATGTTATTTTGACTGGTTTTACCGATACGAAGTAAAGCTACTGGATTGTCAATCAGCAGTTTATCGGTTCGTTTATGTTCGCCATCGGGATTCATAAGGTAGGCGAGAATCGCTTCAAACCGCTTTTGCCACATCCCTTGAATGCTCATGCCAGTGATGACGCGCGTGGGGTCGAGGTGCCACACTTGCTCCGGTTCGCCTTTTTTTGCACCATAAAAATTGCTTTGATAGCGCCACACCACTTCATGCACAAGCGCTCGTTTGCCTACGCCTTCCTCACCGACCAGCGCAATTGGCGTATTTTCTTTTTGAAAAATAATTTGATGCAACTTATCCACGAGGTCGTCGCGGTAGAATGCCCTGCCGAGTTCCGCCGGGTAGCGACTATTCAAATCATACCCAACCCGTTCTACTTCCACTGCACCCTCAAACTCAGACGTGTCGCGCAGGCGTGCAAAAATCCAGCTTTGTTCGGCGATTTCATGTTTAAATAAACCAAATCCAATATTGACATTTACTTCGATATGCGTTACAAATTCCCGACCGCCAGCGTAGTAGCGTTCTATTTCAAAATCTTCGGGTTGGTCTTTTTTCAACATCGGTAATAAGCGCTTCAACACTTGCTCCGTGCGGTTTTTGAGATTGAAACGCGCTCCTTCGCTCGCCGCCATGAACATATAGTTATTCACCTCCGGCAGACACGCAAATGTAATGCCTTGCAATTGAAAACTCGCCACACCGAATTTGCCTGCTACCCACACCTCGCCTACGCGAAAGTTGAATTCAAAAATATCATATTGAATGTCGGGATTAAATAAGTACCAAAGCAGGTGGTCAGCATTATTTTTATCTACGGTGAAACCTTTGAAATACTGTTTGATTTCATCGCGCAGGCGAGCGGTGGCGAGTTCCAAGCGGCGGTTCGTAGCAATGGGATGTCCCGTGAATAGCGGGCGCAGGTAGTACAATTGTTGGTTGTCTACTTTTGTATCTTTGACGAGAATTGGAATTTTGAGGCGAAGGACTGCCATTTTGGTCTAGACTTTAGATGGTAGATTTTAGACTTTAGACGATAGATTTTAGACGATAGATTGATTATTAATAATGTAAATCTTGTTATCTAATGTCTATAATCTAATATCTAATGTCTTCAAAAAATGAATCGGTTAAGATAGGGTGTTTGGTATAAAGCACCAAGTTTTAGCGGATTGCAAGTGGCGTTATTATTACATTCAAAATATTTTAACAAAAACTATTTGGAGCAATTATTGGCAGTTTACACAAAAAGTGCCAAATTGGAAGTTGATTTGGAAAGTCGAAAGCAGGGTTAAACAAAATACATCGAAATACAGCAGGACAAAGACATTGTTGGATTGAAAATAGGACACGACATGATGATTGAAGAAGGATTTTCGGCTACGGATTTTAAGCGATTCAAATTTCGGGAACTCAAGGCGTACTCTTCTACCGAGTGGCTGGCGGATAACAAGAAGAAGTATCGGCAGGTGTTTGACCGGTATGATACAACGTTTATCTATGCGGAGCTTTCGTTTTACAACAAACTATTTGACGAAGAGGATTGGGAAATTGAAGTAACACTCAAGTGTTTTTCGTTGAAAAAAGGGCGCAAAGAACTTTGTTCCTTGACGATTCCGAAAAAGGTAAGCAAGTATGATAATGTGGTGTACATCCGCGAGGGCTGGGGCAACAAAAATGAGGGTGCGTTCTGGAAAAAAGGGACGTTTTACTGGGAAATGTGGGTGGAAGGCGAAAAAGTAGCGACGAAGTATTTTTATATTGAAGATGCTGGAAAAAATGCGCTACCAAGCCGGAATCCATATCTGGAAGTAAAGTCGCTCAAGCTGTATGAAGGTCCTTATGATGATGTAAATGAAGATGACCGTATTTATTACAAACGCTTTAATAGCGAGGAAACGCGCTATATATATGTGGAAATTTTATTGCGTAACTTGCCCATTACCAAGGCTTGGCAATGCGAATTATTTACCAAATTTTATAATGATGCCCGTGAACTAAAAGGACAAGTTGTACGTCTCCAACGCATCGAAAAACGGGATGACACCATCAAAATCACGGCAGGTTGGGGTTCGAATGTGAAAGGCTCGTGGCGCAAAGACCGCTACTCGGCAGAAGTTATTTTTATGGATAAGCTGCTGGCGGTCATTCCATTTGAAGTAGAAGAGGACTTTGAAGAAGGAATAGCAGGTGTGTTACTGCCTGATAGTCAATCTACTGTGATTCTTTCGCCGGAAACGGAAAGTGTCCAAGATTTTGAACAGGTCATGGTAAAATTGGACGCACTCATTGGTTTGAAGGATATTAAAGTACAAGTGCGCAACCACGCCAAGTATATTCAGTTTTTGCAATTGCGCAAAGAAAAGGGCTTTGAAGAGAAAGAAGAAATCAATGTGCATTCGGTTTTTATCGGCAATCCGGGTACCGGAAAGACCACGGTGGCGGGCATGATGGGGAAATTGTACAAAAAAATGGGTTTGTTGAGCAAAGGACACGTGCATGAAGTAGACCGCGTAGATTTAGTTGGGGAATACATTGGACAAACCGCTCCAAAAGTGAAAGATGCCATTGAAAAAGCGCGGGGCGGCGTGTTGTTTATTGATGAGGCTTATTCTTTGGCGCGTTCCAACGATGACAGTAAGGATTTTGGTCGGGAAGTCGTGGAGATTTTGGTACGGGAAATGTCCAACGGAATAGGGGATTTGGCGGTCATTGTAGCCGGTTATCCGAAAGAAATGAAAAACTTTTTGGATTCTAATCCAGGTTTAAAATCGCGCTTTAAATTGTATTTTGAATTCACCGATTATTTGCCACAGGAACTCGCTCAGATTGCGGAATATGCGGCGCAAGAAAAAATTGTAAAACTCACGCCAAGTGCCAAATTTAAATCTGAGGAACTCATTACCGAGGCGTATCGCAAGCGCGACCGCACGTTTGGCAATGCCCGTTTTGTGTATGATTTGATAGAAAAAGCGAAAATAAATCTCGGCTTGCGTGTGATGGCAGCTGCGAATCCACGGACTTTCGACAAAGAACATCTATCTACCATTGATTTGGAAGATGTTATACGAATCCAGCATATAGACGGACGCGAGTTGCCGCATATTCCGGTGGATGAAATTATGCTACAAGAGTCGCTCAACGAGTTGAACCGCCTCATCGGGATGGATAAAATCAAGGCGCAAATCAATGAACTCGTGCGCTTGGTGCGTTTCTATCGGGAAACCAGTAAGGACGTGTTGAATAGCTTTTTTTTACACACCGTTTTAGTTGGCAATCCGGGAACTGGGAAGACAACAGTGGCGCGTATTTTGACTAAAATTTACAAAGCACTCGGCGTACTCGAACGTGGTCACATGGTAGAAACCGATCGGCAAGGACTGGTGGCAGGCTACGTCGGACAAACGGCGACAAAAACTGCGGAGCGCATAGAGGAAGCGATGGGCGGCGTATTGTTTATTGACGAAGCTTATGCGCTGACGCGGAATACGAATGGTGGTCAGGGCGATTTTGGAGATGAATCAATCCAAACCCTGCTCAAACGAATGGAAGACCAACGTGGTAAGTTTTTTGTATTTGTAGCGGGTTATCCCGATAACATGGAGTCCTTCCTGAAAGCCAATCCGGGCTTGAGTTCTCGGTTTGATAAAATTCTAAAATTTGACGATTATTCGCCAGAGGAATTGCACCAGATTTCTCAACTCATGCTGTTTGAACAAGGCATCGTGCCGACTCCTGAAACGGAAGCCTATTTGAAAAAACATTTGGAATCTTTGTACAATTATCGAGATAAATATTTCGGCAACGCCCGCACGGTGCGCAATGTCGTAATGGAAGCAATTAAAAATCAAAACCTCCGTCTGGCATCGGTACCAATAGCGGAACGCGACCACACTTCTACCCATTTGCTTACGCTGGACGACGTGGCGAGTTTCAAAACGGATAAAGAAAATAGCGTTTTCAACAAAAAAACGATTGGTTTTCAGCGGGGTGGGGAAGTGGCGGGAAGCAGGTAGAGGGAGGATAGGAGGATGGGAAGATAGGATTCCAGCGCGTCCCATCCTCCTATCTTCCTATGCTCCAAATATCCCCAACCTCCAAGGTTTCCAGCTTTTTTTAATCAACGTATAATGTTCGATTTGATGTTGTTCTATTCTAAAAAAGAGGATTCCAACATAGAATAAATCAATGGAAAGTTTGACACGTGAATGTGCTTGCATCCTTGTCCAAGCCTGCTCCATTTCTGCGGACCAATGAATGTCGGCGATGACGAAAACGCTGTATTCGTGCGCGTGTTCGAGACATTTTTCAAAATAATGCCAGCTTGCGCCTTGTCGGTGGTCGCCATCCAAAAAAAGGAAATCTAATTGCCTCCAATCTGCTAATGCTTTTGGTAAGGTTTCTTCAAATTTGCCTTTGTATAATTGAATATTCGTTCGGTTTAAAACTGAAAAATGATGCAGTGCCTTGTCGGCAATATCGGGACAACCCTCCAACGTGCGGACTTGTGCGTTCAATGCGCCAGAGGCTAAATACAAAGTAGAAATACCAAGTGAAGTACCAAGTTCTAAAATGGTTTTTGGTTTAGAAAAATGGACGAGTCGGAATAAGAGTTGACCCACTTCGGGCGGCACGGCGGAGTGATGCGCGACATCTGCTATCAAGCGTTTGGTAGAAGGATTTACTTTAGAACCTGCACCGTGATCTTCAATGATGAGTTCGGTTTTATTTTTCAACAACTTTTCGCGCAGGAATTCAATTTCTGAAAAGGCATAAAAAGTACGGTCGTCTTCTAACACAACGTTCACAAAATCGGCTACGAATGGCGAATGCACGTCATATATCGTCTTTGCTCGCCAAAAATAGCGCAGCCAACGAAACAACAAGCGGATTTGAATGTGGAATAATTTCATAAGTGGTAAAAATGAGTTTTCAGACGTGTCAGGTCTGAAAATTTTTTAACTTGAATTTCACAAAAAAGCGCCTACTTTTTGCCAACCAAATGGTAAAGTTAATTGTCTTTGACATATTATAAAAATTGGAAGTCAGAGGTCGGAAGTCAGATTTCCCCATTGTGTAACAGATTTAACAACTAACAATACAGCCTATTATTTTTCGTTTCAAAATGCAGCTATAGTTTTGTGAAATTCTCTTTTAATAAATTGAAAAATTTAAGATTGTATTGCTGTCTAACACCTACCCTCCAATCCCGATCTTGAATCAAAATTGTAAATATTTTAAAAATACATATATTATATGAAATTTAGATTATTGTTAGTTATTGCTCTGTTTTGGAGCGGTTTTGTGGCGGTGTACGCACAAGATGAGCCACCTGCGAATTGGTTTAATCTCGACCCTGCAACGGACAGCGTACCGGGCGTGGGCACGGAGCGGACGTATCAAAACCTGCTAAAAGGTAAAAAAAGTCGGACTATCATCGTAGCAGTGCTCGACTCTGGCGTGGATTACGAACATGAAGATTTGAAAGAGGTCATGTGGGTCAATGCTGATGAGATAGCCGGCAATGGTATAGATGATGATAAAAATGGATATGTAGATGATATGCACGGCTGGAATTTCTTGGGTAATAAAAATGGCGAAAATGTAAACCATGACACGTATGAAGTAACCCGTTTGTATAAAACATTGAAAGCCAAGTACGAAGGTAAAAGTGTGTCTTCTTTATCCGAAAGCGAAAAGAAAGAATATGCCAAATATGAGGAATATAAAAAAGTAGTAGAAGAGAAGCGAAAGGATGCGGAGCCTAAATTTGCGAATTATTCGGCAGTGTTTGACGCAGTAAAATCCATTGAAAAGCAGGTCGGTAAAGATTCTATTACTTTGGCAGATGTAAAAAAAGTAAAAGCAGCAACCAAGGATAAATTGCAAGGCGCAGTGACCGATATTCTCATTCAAGCGATGGGAAGTGGTGCTACGTTTAATGACATTAAAGCCGAAGTGCAAGAATTATATGATTATTATGACAAGCAATTAAATTATGCGTATAATCCTGATTATGATTCTCGTGCAATCGTTGGCGATAATTACGCAGATGTAAATGAACGCTATTATGGCAATAACGACGTGCGCGGACCAGACTCTTTTCACGGTACGCACGTAGCTGGTATCATTGCTGCAAAGCGCGATAATACAATTGGTATAAAAGGCGTGGCAGATAATGTGCGCATTATGTCCGTGCGTACCGTGCCCGATGGGGATGAGCGCGATAAAGATGTGGCAAATGCGATTTATTATGCAGTTGACAATGGCGCGGCGGTTATTAATATGAGTTTTGGAAAAGGTGCTTCGCCAGAAAAGGAAGCGGTGGATAAAGCCGTGAAATACGCACTCAAAAACGATGTATTGCTGGTGCACGCCGCTGGAAATGATGGCAAAGAGAATGATTTTGAAAATAACTTCCCGCACGATAAATTCAAGAAAAAGAGTTTGTTTGGTCTAAAATTTGCGGAGAACTGGATTGAAGTAGGCGCTACGAACTGGCAAGGCGGTGAAAATTCGGCGGCTTCTTTCTCCAATTATAGCAAAGATTTAGTGGACGTATTCGCTCCAGGTACTTCTATTTATTCCACAGCACCTGGCAGTGCCTATAAAAATGCAGATGGTACCAGTATGGCATCGCCAGTAACGGCGGGTGTTGCAGCGGTATTGCGCGCTTACTATCCAAACCTGACAGCGAAACAAGTGAAAGACATCATCATGCAGTCGGTCACGCCAGTAAAAGAAAAAGTATATCAACCCGGTTCAGAAGAACTCGTTCCATTCAGCCAACTGGCAGTCGCTGCTGGCGAAGTGAACTTGTACAAAGCCGTGCAACTCGCCGGGCAAACCAAAGGAAAACGTAAGTGGGAATGGGGCAGCCGCGATAAAAAATCGAATGGCAAAGAAGCGATAGCTGTGCCGTAAGGGGAGGATAGGAAGATGGGAAGATAGGACGCTTTTTGACTCCTATCCTCCCATCTTCCTATCCTCATTTTATAATTACTTCCTTCAAATATTCTTCTTCTAATTTCTCATTCAAATTAGTCAAAATTTGAGCGCGATTGTAGCTAAGTTCTTGGCGGAGCGGTGCGGAGTTGACGGAGACGTACAGTTTTTGGTTACGAATTTTGAGTTCAGTAGTGTATTCTACAACGGTTTTACCCATGAGTTGCGCCCAAAGGTTTTCCACTTTTGACTGTGTCAGTTTGGATTTGAGGCGGTAGGTTTCCACCAAATCTTTGAGTACGTCTTTGATGTTTTGTTCGCTGGTCTTTCTCATGATTTTCGTGTTTTATTTAATTGGGAGATGGTACACTGATTGTTAGGATAGGTATGATTTTTAAATTACTTAAATTAATCGTAAAGTTATCTTAATCATCATAACGCATCATTGTCCTATAAGTGTCGCTTGTCCATTTTCAATTCGGAATTTTTGGTAGGGTACATTAAGTCGCTGTATAATGTCAGTGACGCGGTCATCATCCGTATCGGTGATGAAAATTTGTCCAAAGGATTTTTCTAACAAGAGTGTTAACAAGTGAGCGACCCGAGTTTTGTCCAATTTATCAAAAATATCGTCAAGTAGGAGCAAGGGCTGCATTTTTTTTTCTTGTCGTAAGATTTCGTACTGCGCTAATTTCAATGCCAACACCAATGATTTCAATTGTCCTTGCGAGGCAAACTGCTTTGCGGGGTAGTCATTTATTTTCAATTCTAAATTATCCCGATGAATGCCGACGGTGGTGCGTTGCAAGGCACGGTCTTTTTCAGCCGCTTGCGCTATGAGTTGCTCGAAAGGCGTTTCTAATAATTTGGACTCATATTGGCAATCAATCGTTTCACGTTGTCCGACTATAAAATTATAAATTTCTTGTAATGTTTTACAAAAAGATGTAATAAACGTTTTTCGCTTGTCGCAAATGAGCATAGCGGGTTCGATGAGTTGCACATTATACGTTTCTAAAAGACTTTCATTAAAGGTACGTCGTTCAGTAAAGTGTCGGAGCAGCGCATTACGTTGTTCTAATATTTTATTATAAGAGAGTAAAGAACGAAGATAAATCGGGTCGAGTTGTGATAACGTATTATCCAAAAAACGGCGGCGTACTTCGCTGCCTTCCAGCACGATATTCGTATCATTTGGCGCGACAATTACTACAGGATATTCGCCAATGTGGTCGGCAAGGCGAGGGTAGGGGACATCGTTTCGTTCAAATTCTTTTTTCTTTCTGGGAATTATTTTTGCCACCACTTTATCGCGCTTCTCGTCCTGTTGAAAAATCGCTTCTACTCGAAAAAAATCCGCGCCATGCCGCACCACATTTCCATCGGTCAATCCCGTGTGGCTTTTGGTCATACAAATATAGTAAATGGCATCCAGCAGGTTGGTTTTACCCATGCCATTCAACCCCAAAAAGCAATTGACGTGCGGCGAACAAGTGATTTCCTGCTGTTCGTAATTTTTAAAATTGGTGAGTTTAAGTTGTTGTATATGCAAAACCAAAATCGCTTTGGCGCGAAGGTAGGAATTTGGGAATGAATAATCAATAGCTAAGAATGAAGGAATGAATAATTAAATAGGCACTTAACAAAATAAGAAAATAAAAGCAAACTATTTATTTTCATTTAGTTTTTTGTCAAATGATAGCTTTCTTTCTTGGGTCATTATTCATTCCTTCATTCTTTAATTATTCATTATCCGTCTCTTTGCCGAATTCGTAGCTGAATAAATCGCAGCAAGGGTCGTTCAAAAATAACTTATCACCATCGAAAACAACGTCTTTTTCATATTCCTCAAAACCAATTTTTGTAGAGTCATTCGGCGTGAGCGTGAGTGTAAGTTTATCGCCAGTCGTAATGAGCGTATACGTACCTTCGCCTTTCGCTTCATCTTGATTATTAATGCGATACGTATTATTGTTTTTAAATTCTACGTCTGTAAAATCAGCTGGATAACCTTGCCCGGAAAAGCCGCCAGTAATGCGAATTAATTTCCAAAAGCCAACCAGTTTGTTCTGTTGAACTGGCACGTTTGCAATGCCATCGCAAGCCGTTACTGTGAATAATAGTGCTACAAATAGAAAATGAATAATTCTCATAATGTTGGTTTTTAATGAACGCCAAAAACGCTTGGCCATTACAAAACAAGACGTAAGCGTAATTGGAAGAGGTTGGGTAGAAAATGAAGAATTTTACTTTTTTATCGTTCTGATTTGAATGGCGTAGGCTTGCTTCGGATTTTCAACCAATAATTGTCGAATATCAGCTTCGTTGAATCCTACTTTTTTCAACTCAGGAATGACCAATTTGAAAATAGCCGTGTAAGGTTTGCGTGCCACATTACCGTCCGTTGCGCCGTGTGTGTACCAGCCCGCATCATGCGCAATGAGCGTGCGATGCAGCAGATTGTTGTCTTTTAAATTTTTTAGAGCGGAAATATAATTACGAAATCCGGTGCTATCTCCTTGATTATCAGCCGGATCAATCCAACCCATTCCATCCAGCGAAACCCAAGCGCCTTGGCGAGCGACTTTTTCATGCCCTTCGTGTGTACCGCTTTGCGCGTGCGTCCACACGAGTGCTTCCGGTGCGACGCCTTCCTGTTTTAAAATTTCTAATTCGCGGTAGGCCCCTGCTTCTGGTCCGGTGTGCGCCACGATGGTCAGCCCCGTTTTTTTATGGGTAATGGCAGCCGCCCGTATTAATTTTTCATGTAATGGCGAGAGCGGCACATCCACACTCGTTTTGATAAAACCCGGTCGGATGCCTGTGCCTTCAATGCCCTTTTTCCATTCTTGAATCCAGCGATTGGCGAGTTGCGAAGCGGTTTCTTTGTAAGCGTGGCGCGGTAAATATTTATTTTTGACAGCCCCATAATAGCCCGTATTGGTCAAAATTTGTAAACCTGTAGAATCAGCTAATCGTTTCAATAACAAAGGATTACGACCTAAATAATTGGGGGTGCATTCTAAAAAAGTGCGAACACCTTGCGCCTTCATTTCCAGCAAATCCGGTAAAATTGTTTTGAACGCTGCTTCATTGTCCCATACATTCGGGTTGATACGATCCGCGCCTGTCCAATCCAAAAAAACGTGTTCGTGAATGAGTGACAACCCCATGCTATCCGCCGGAATCGCACCGCTGACAGTCATGATGTAAGGGACTTCTTTTTGAATTTGATTAGAAAGTAGAAAAGTAATTCCGAAAAAAAACAACGTCATTACGGCAAAATGTCGCATAGATTGTATATTATAATTTATTCTTAAATGTATCAACTTTCTTATCCTCTTATCTTCCAATTATTCCGCATTTTCCTCTTGCTTCAACCGTTCCTTCCGCGCCTTTTTCTGGTCGTTATTACTTTCATAAATCGTATAATTCTCGTACTTCACCGGGTCTTTTTCTGCCCAAATATCTTTACCGATATCGCACAACACAATCAATTCCTGATATATTTTATTTCCCTGCTCAATTCTATTTTCGACCGAAATATCGCGGTCTGCCACTTTATCTTGCTGAATATTGAGCGCATTTTCAAAATCCTGCGCTGCATCAGTGACGCGTTGTATAATATTTTCATTCACACCTGCTTCTGCCAAAAAATCAATTTGATTTCGTGCAACACGCACCACGCGGCGACCACAAAAAAGCAATTGTGCATCCGTCATATCACCGATTTTTGCGGTGCCAAATTTGCGGTAACGCCCACTGCGATTGTTGTATTTCATGGCTACACGCGTCATTAGGCTGCGAATCGTAGTTTTTAGGCGCTCGGCAGCGTCATATTTTTTCTCTGTTACCACCATTTGGTCGCCCACGAGTTCGTCATCATCCGGCATTGCGCGAAACTTCTCGCACATCGCGGCAAATTTTTTCAATCGTTCCAACCCAAAAGCGTACTGTTCAAATTGCTGAATATCCCGATGCGCATAGCGAATGCAATCCATACACTGCATATAAAGATCTGCATCCGGGAAGTTGTACATTCGATGTCCGGCTTGTTTTTTCATGTTTCTTTATTTGCTATTATTTGTAATAAAAAACATTATTACAAAGATAAAAAAATTAGATGTAAAAAACAAACTTTTGCGCCGTGAAAACAAAATTATATATTTTCTAGAATGTCTTTTCCTCCTTCAACATTTTCTATCGGTATTTCAAATCAAAAACATGGAATTGAAGATAGTATGAAATAGAAAGCAACTTGTTATTGAGTTACTTTTTTGCTGGATTTAGAGAGTAGCTTATAAAGCACGGGAATAGTCGTGACTGCTACCAAAGCGAGTATCACATACTCAATACTTTCGCGCAGCTTCGGATATTGGCTGCCTAAAAAATAGCCGAGACACATCAACGACCCAACCCAAGCCGTGCAGCCAATGACATTATAAAACATAAAAATCGAATATGGCATTCGTACAATACCAGCAACGATAGGCGCAAACGTGCGAATAATAGGCAGGAAACGGGCAATAAAAATGGTAGCCGCGCCGCGTTTGTCATAAAATTCTTTTGCTGCTACTAAATGACTTTTTTTGAAAAATAAAGAATCATCTCGTTCAAATAATAACGCACCTGATTTTTTTCCAAACCAATACCCAACCATGTTGCCCAGCACGCCGGCTACTATAATGAGTAGCATCATCGGTAAAAAATCAATAAGCGGCTTGTGATGACCTGTAAAAACCATGCCGGTGACGAACATCAGCGAGTCGCCCGGAAGAAAAAATCCAACAAACAAGCCCGTCTCGGCAAATACAATCAAAATTACAAACAATAAACCCAAAGGGTGGTCGCTAATCCAGTCGAGTTTAAACAAGTATTCTATAAAGTCAAAAAAAGCATCCATGCGCAGTGTTTATTCTTAAACTTCTCTTAAATGCGTAATGTTCTTTGGCAAGTCAAAAAGTAGCCGTATATTTGAACATTCTATAATCCTATTACAAATTTTTACCCATGAACGTACCACTGACAACCAGCGAACAGGCAGGGATTGCAGCTATCGCCACTCTTAAATTGGAGCCGCCTTGATAAGTTGCTAAACCGAAAGAAAAAAAGGCAGTACGTGATAGTGTGCTGCCGACAAAGCTGAGTGAATGCGTTTTCATTCAGCTTTTTGATTTTGAATACAACGCTTCAACCGGCGATAAGTAAAAAAGCGAGCTTAAAAATTTCCTTTTCTTTTAGAAAATAGAAGCCCACAGAGCTTTCCGTTTGAGTGTCCAGCCCTTCGTCAAAAATAGAAGATATGGTGAGATTGTAAACTTCCGTCCTAGAGGGGATGCCAATTTTTTCTAACGCAGCATCTTTCTGACTGACGAATTTTACCAACTTCTCCGCTGGCGTAGCTACAATTGCCTGTCGGGTTTTTTCATCAAAAATTGCCTCATATTGCTCAAAAAACTGCTCGCGGGAAAGTCCATTTTCGTTAAAATTGCCGTCCATAAATTCCGTGCCTTTGAGTGGAAAAAGCATCAAATCCGCAACAGCAGTACGATTATTTTCTCCCACCGCTTTTTGAAACTCTGCCCAGAAAGCCTCGATACGAGCATGTTGGGGAGCGGTAAAATTGCAAGAAACTAGCGAAATGATTAAAATAATGAAAATGTAATATCTCATTCAAACATTTTTTGTAACAATTTTATTACTGCATTACATCACCCTATAAACCTATCACCCATTTCACCTTTGCGCCAGCACCTTTTCCTTCTGTTTCGCAAATTCGGCTTCTGTTAGAATGCCTTTATTCCGCAATTCACCGAGCTGAATGATTTGGTCGAGCAAGTCATCGCGCAGCACGAGGGCTTCTTCTTTGGGTTTTATAATTTCAGGTTTTACTTCTGGCACAGGTTGTGCATTGGGCAATTGATAGTTATTTTTTATAAACACATCATATTCCGGCTGGGTGCGTAAATAAGCTAAAGAATCATGATTTTTTATTTTGTCGTGATTATTAAAACCTACTTTTACAGCTTGGTCGAGGTGATAAAACGCTGCGTCTTTATTTTCTAAAATAGAATAACAACAAGCCAAATTAAAATGCGTAGCTGGGTCTTGTGCTTTGATTTCCAATACTTTCTGAAATTCAACGACCGCAGACTCAAAATCAAAATCTCGAAATTTTTCAATGCCTAAACGCTTCAGCTCACTTAGTTTTTCTTTCACATTTTCTACTGGCATCGGCAATTGTTGGATGCGTGGCTCCTTTCGAGGTGGGCCGTAATTTTCCTGCCGTTTCAACCGTTTTCTATTATACCGTTCATCAAAATCTTCTTGCGGCATCACCGCCAATAAAATACTATCAATAAAGCCCAAAATGGCTGGTAGGGCTATAAAGAAAGCTGCTGGAGATCTACCTGGCTCTTCAAAACTAATAAGCATTCCCATAAAAAATAGAAAAAGAGACACCATTCCCAGAAAGCGCTGCCCGAGATAAAATCGGTGCATCCCAAAAATACCAAAAAAGAAGGCTAAAATCGCCGCTACATATTTACTTTTCATGCTATTATCACTTTCAAAATCGGAATTTACAATACTTTACGGTGTGACGGTACGTCTTTAGTTATACGTTACACTTTCATAGACGAATTCAATCTAATAACAGACAAAATGGATAATTGGGATATTATGATATTTCGCTTCGCTGATATTTTGAGATATTAGGATATTTCAAACCGCCAATTCCACCTCCAGCCGCCCAATCCGCTCCGCAATCCCCACATAATGTTTTTCCAAAAAGCCTAATTGCTCCGCTTCCCGTTCCAACATTACATCAAAATCTTTAAAGTTTCCGTCAATTTTACTTTTTAGTTGAACGATATACGTTTTCAATTTATTGGTCACTTCGGTCTTCAATTGCAACTCCCCTTTTTCAATTTCTTTGCCGAAACTGTCCAAAATTCTACGTCGCTTCACTGTGGTCGTCACTCCTGCAAACAACAAACCAATCGTGGTCAACACGCCGCCCGTGATGTCGAGCACCGCGCCCTGCGTCACCGCCGCAATGATAACGCCAATCACTGCCAAGCCGCCGCCGGTAGCGATATTAGGTGTAACAGACTGACGGTCAGGGAATAAATTAGCATCCGAAAAATTCTCCGAACGATTCATAAACCTCGCAAACGTATCTTGCAATTCCATAATCACCCGCCCGCGTCGCTCGGCGATGTCGCTAAAAATATCTTGGTCGGCACTTAAAATACTTTTACTTGTCTTGATTTTCAACTCAATCATCCGCGACATTTGTTGAATACTTTCCGCCAAATCATTGGTGCCATCGTCCAATTTATTGCGCAATTCGGTATTCAAAGAGCGTTCCAAATCCAGTGCTAATTGGTCCAACCACTCTTTCATCGAGGCTTTTTTGCTAAAAATAGACGCGAACGACCGCCGTACTAATGAGAAAAATCCAAGTCCAGAAGCTAATTCCTCTTCCTTTTCACGAGTGATGTTTCCGTATGCCGCCACAAGATTTTCTACCAATACATCTACTTGTTTGTAAGATTTTAACTCCTGACTATTAAGCGTTTGTATAATGTCATCTCGAAATTCTGTATCAGCTTTATATTGTGCTTGCCGCAAATCCAATGCCTTGCGAATGCGCTCAACGATAGTGGCACAAGTTTGCACATTGTTTTGCAATTTTAGAATCGGCGCTTTTCCACCTGTAATATTTTGTTGAATGTAATTGCGTAAAGCCGGAAAACCGCTATTCGCGGTATCGCCTTCTTGTTCTACTTTGGCAGAAACGGCAAAAACCTGCGGATTTTTTATTCCTTTTTTTTCCGCATAATCCATGACACCCTGCATATTGATAGCAAGGTCGTCCGCATTCATCAAGTCTTTTTGTTGTAAAATGAAAATGATTTTCTTGTGCCAATCTGCATGAATAAAGTTGAAAAAGTCCCACGCCGACTGCCTGTATGGGTTTTTAGCTTCAAAGACAAACACAATCAAATCGCTCGCTGGTATGAAACTTTCGGTAATTTGTTGATGATGTTCGATAATGGTATTCGTACCCGGCGTATCCACAATGGCGATTTCTTTGAGAATTTCTACCGGCAACAAGATTTTTTTGAGGTACGGATTCACGACCAGCGTTTCCTCGGTCTCGCCGTATAAAATTTGCAAAATTACGTCCGTCATGGGTTGGGGCGCTACTTTTGTGATTTCCCGACCCGTCTCCAACAAGGCATTGATGAAACTACTTTTGCCCGCTTTCACTTCGCCCACAATTACAAACATAAAAGGCTCGTGAATGCGATTGCGCAAGTCGCTTACGGTGGCGGCGAGTTCGTCATTACCCGTGCGGATAGTGAGTTCGTGCAGGTCTTTGGCGAGTTCATCCACCTGTGCGCGAAAGGCTTGTAAATTTCGACTGATAAAGCTGGTCATGTATTGTGTTTAAAGTTTTTTGTTTTTTTTGTTCGCTTGGTTCGAGTCAGTATCCCAATAATTGGAACGCGGATTTTCGCGGATTTTTTGCACTCTTTGTGGCGCTTATGCCATTTCTCTCCTATAGTTCTACGGATTTTTTATTTTCTCTCATCGCTTAGTCAATCTTTCTCTGGGTCTCTTTTTCGCTCGGTCACTTCGCCTCTTGGTCAATGGTAAATGAAGAATGTAAAATCCTCGCAGCTTCCGGTCCGGTGCAAAATAGCAAATCCAAGATACTCAAATTGGGTAAAAAACCATGTTTCTCTATAAAAACCTGTTCGTAGCGGATTGGTTGAAAATATGGGTCTTCTTGCTGACGATGTAATTTTGGTGAAATAAAGTTACGAAAGTCTAATATTTCATTTGATAAATTCTTTTGATAAACATTTGTAAGTTGAATATTGCATTGAATACCAATAAGTTGCAAGATAGTTTGTAATAACTCCCAATTCCAATCAAATAAAAATTCGTATCGTTTTGTATAAAATGGTTCAATCGCATCTGCATAATATTCAAAAAAGGGAGAACTCCCATACGCTGACCGAATACCTTCCCAATGCCAGTGTTGCCAAGGCTCGTAGTATGCAATCCGCACGTCCCGAATCGCTTGCTGCTCATTTTTTCCTTTCTCTAATGGAATGGACAATCGTAATAATCCATTAGCTTCAGCGATGTAACAACGATTGCGATATGTGCCTTTTACATAATGTTCGTGCTGCTCGATGTAAATAGTAGGGTAGTGAATTAACTTTGAAATATATTGAATCGTGGGTAAATAATGTAATTCTAATAAAATATTGGATGTTTCATTCATGTAAATTATGTAATTACGAGTGGCACATTTCAAAAATGTACAGCACTTATCAAAGTTAAAAATTTGAAATTAAATTATACCTAATTCCGCTTTATAAAATCCCGATGTAATTGATTCTTTTCAAAATAATTTAAATAATTCCCATCTATGATTTCCGGTAAACCTTCCGTTGAAAAATTATACACATACACCCAGCAATTAAATATTCCGTTTTTAATATTTACAGGTATTACTATTCGACTATATTCATTGGTTTCCGGTTTTATTACATCTATACTTTCATAAACATCCAATTTTTTAAAAATAGCACTTACATTATTTAATCGAAATATATGTCCATACACGCGGGAAGTCGCTTTGGCATCATACACCGCTCCCGGATAACTTCCTAAATCATGTAATTTTCCATAAAAAAAACCTTCGCCTACAAATTCACTATTGTTATGTAAATAATTCGCAATCGTAGATTGAATGTTATTCATCAGAGTGCCATACACAAAAAGAAAGTCATTCATAGTTAATTAATATGAATATTACACTTTGAGAATTTCTTCAATAGCCATTAATTCATCGGATGTAAAATTTAAATGATGCAGCGCATCCAAATTATTATCCAATTGTTGCACCGAACTGGCTCCAATTAGTACCGATGTAATCCGTTTGTCTTTCAAAAGCCAAGCCGCTGCCATTTGTGCCAGTGATTGATTGCGCTGTTTTGCTAAGTCGTTGAGTCGGATAATCTTACCCACTTTTTCTGGCGTGACTTCATCCGTTTTTAAATGTCCGGTGGATTTTGCAGCTCTTGAATCTTCGGGAATACCTTTCAAATAACGGTCGGTCAATAACCCTTGCGCCAACGGCGAAAACGGAATGCAGCCTACTCCATGTTCTTCCAATACGTCCAACAAACCGCCTTCTACCCACCGTTCAAACATAGAATATTTCGGCTGGTGAATCAAACATGGCGTACCGAGTTGTTTTAAAATTTCAATCGCCTGCTTCGCCTCTGCTGCCCGATAATTAGAAATACCAACGTATAATGCTTTTCCTTGTCGCACTGCCGCATCCAATGCCATCATCGTTTCCTCCAACGGCGTGTCCGGGTCCGGGCGATGTGAGTAAAAAATATCCACATATTCCAAATTCATCCGTTTCAAACTCTGGTCGAGGCTGGAAGTCAGATATTTTCTGGAACCCCATTCGCCGTAAGGTCCTTCCCACATTCGATAACCGGCTTTAGTAGAAATAATGAGTTCATCGCGCAAAGAGCCAGTGAAATCTTGTTGTAGAATTTTCCCAAAATTGGCTTCTGCCGAGCCGGGTTCTGGTCCATAATTATTCGCCAAATCAAAATGCGTGATGCCTCGGTCAAAGGCGCGTCGCACCATATTTTTACCATTTTCAAAGACATCCACGGAGCCGAAATTGTGCCACAAGCCCAACGAAATGGCGGGCAATAATAAACCGCTTTTGCCGCAACGGTTGTATGGGATGGATTCGTATCTATTAGGAGCAGGCGTGTAATTCATATTTTTTTATTAATGCGTAGTCAATTTAAAAGCGCAAAATAACAGGAAATACTAAAAACGCCAAAAAATTTGTGTGTTGGAACTATCTGCTACATCGCCGCCGTTTATAGCATTGTTAAGTAAAGATTAAATTTGGTTTAATTTTTTACAAGAAATAGAAAGTTTGGTCGCACTTTTTTAAATTTACTCAAACAATTGACAAACCTATGGCTTGGAGACGACTCAATGGTCAAAAAATCGAATTGCCTATCAAGGCTGCGGTGGAAGAGACGCTGGTGCGCGAAAAAGAGCTTGGACATCGGCTCAAAGTCTGCATTGGTTCTGACTCTCAGGTGCGCGGTGGTATTGTAGAATATGCCACCGTTATTGTTTTCCTACGGGAGAAAAAGGGCGGCTTTATGTTCATCCAAAACTCTCGCTCCGAGAAAAAGATGAGCTTGCGCGAGCGCATGATTACGGAAGTCGCAAAATCCGTAGAAGTGGCGTACGCCTTGTGTGATTTGCTGGACGAGCACAACGTGGAGTTGGAGGTTCACGCCGACATCAACACGGATCCGCACTTTCAATCCAACTTGGCGCTCAAAGAAGCGATGGGCTACATCCTCGGTATGGGCTTTGTGTTTAAAGCAAAACCGGACGCGTTCGCCAGTTCGTACTGCGCGGATAAGGTGGTGTAAGGGGAGGGTGAAAAGGTGATTGGTTGATGGGATGATTTTGGAAAAGGAAATACAGAAAAATCAACGATAATCGAAGCTGCCTGGCTTGGTATGGGGCGGCTTCGCTGTTTTAAATACGTTTCAATGATGCAGTTGTATTTTTAATGCCACAAATTTTGAATCTGTCTATCTTCTAAAGTCTAATATCTAAAGCCTAACGTCTAAAAAAAAGCAACTTTCCACCTGTTAAATCCAACGATTCATCGGATAAATTACTCTTTTCAATGGATAATGGACATCTTCGCTTTGTGGAATCGGTTTGAATTTTTATAAAATGAAAATTTAGCCGCCCAAAGCAATAGAAACTCAAAATTTGCGTCAAGCAAATGCGTTCATTCACTTAAATTAAAATGCTTCCTGTATGAAATTAAGATGGTTATTCCTTTTGCTATGCCTATGTACGATAGGTGCTGTGTCTGCACAGACGAAAAAACCGGCTCCCAAAAAGCCAGTAACGACTACAAAAAAACCAGCTACACCAGCCAAAGCGCCGGTAACGCCTGCTACTAAGATTCAATTTACAGAATATACCTTGGATAATGGATTGCACGTGATTTTACATCAAGACAAAACCACGCCGATTGTGGCAGTTTCGATGATGTACCACGTGGGTTCCAAAAATGAAAAAGCAGACCGTACGGGTTTCGCGCACTTTTTTGAACACCTTTTGTTTGAAGGCTCTGAAAACATTGGTCGCGGCGAATACGACAAATATGTGCAAGGCGCAGGCGGTACGCTCAATGCGAACACTTCTTTTGACCGAACTTACTACTATGAAGTATTGCCATCCAACCAATTAGAATTGGGTCTATGGTTAGAATCCGAACGCATGTTGCACGCCAAGGTAGAAATGAAAGGCATCGAAACGCAGCGCGAAGTGGTGAAAGAAGAACGGAGAGAACGTGTTGAAAATCAACCGTATGGCTCTATTTTGGAAGAAGTTTTAAAGCGTTCGTACAAAGAACACTCGTATCGTTGGCCCACGATTGGTTCTATGGAGCACCTCAATGCGGCGAAAGAAGAGGATTATAAGAATTTTTACAAAGAATTTTATGTGCCGAATAATGCCATTTTATCCCTCGCAGGAGACATTGATACGGTAAGTGCGAAGAAGTGGATTCAAAAGTATTTTGGCAGCATTCCAAAAGGTACGAAGCCCATTTTTCGTCCAACGATCGTAGAACCACAGCAGACGGTTGAAATACGCGACTCGGTACAAGATAATATTCAGCTACCCGCGGTGATTCAGGCGTACCACATTCCAGCGCAAGGCATGGCTGATTTTTATGCAGTGAGTATGCTCGGTACACTTTTGTCGCAAGGTGAAAGTTCTCGTTTTTACAAATCGCTGGTGGATGACCAACAGAAAGCGGTGTTTGCAGGAAATTTCCCGCTGCCGACTGAAGACCCGGGTTTATCTATCGCTTTTGGTATAACCAACATGGGCGTGAGTCCGAAAGATTTGGAAGCCGCGATGGACGCGGAGATTGAAAAAGTACAAAAAACGTTGGTGAGTGAAGTAGAATTTCAGAAGCTGCGCAATCAAATCGAAAACGACTTTATCTCTGCGAATTCTTCCATGATTGGTATTGCAGAAAGTTTGGCAAATTATAAAATGTATTATAAAGATGCCAATCTGATTAATACGGAAATCCAGCGTTACATGAAAGTAACTCGGGAAGACATTCAGCGCGTGGCAAAAAAATATTTCAATAAAAACAATCGGGTCGTGCTGTATTATGTGCCAAAAGCGCCGCAGCCGTAATCGTAGCTCAGGCTTTAGCCTGACATTTTAAAAAAATTTATTTTTTAAATAAAAGTAACAATGAAAAAGTTAGCTCTAATCATAAATTTATTTCTAATTCTTACTGTTGCAACATCCATCCATGCGCAGGAAGACTTCCGCAAAGCCGCGCCTGCCGCAGGTCCAGCTCCCAAAATCCAATTGGGTACGTATCAGGAATTTACACTATTAAATGGTTTAAAATGTATTGTAGTCGAAAACCATAAACTGCCGCGTGTTTCCTTTCAAGTTTCCTTGGAATTGCCCATGATTAAAGAAGGCGATTATGCAGGCGCTGCGGACATGGCTGGGCAGTTGCTAAAAACCGGCACGAAGACCAAAACCAAAGCGCAGATTGACGAGGCAGTTGACTTTATTGGTGCGAATTTGAGTACGAGTGCTTCTGGCGTAAGTGGCTCTTCCTTGAGTCGGCACAAAGACAAACTTTTGGCAGTGATGAGCGATGTGCTGCTCAATCCGTCGTTTCCACAGGCAGAATTTGATAAACTTAAAAAACAAACGCTCTCTGGTTTGGCACAAGCCAAAGACGACCCAAATGCAATTGCTGATAATGTGTCGCAAGTAGTGCGCTTTGGTAAAAACCATCCATATGGCGAATTAACTACAGAAACGACTGTCGAAAAAATCACGCTCGACCGCGCCAAGCAATTCTATCAAACCTATTTCAAACCAAATATTTCCTACCTCGTTATCGTGGGAGACATCAAACCTGCCGAGGCGAAAATGCTGGCAGAAAAGTATTTCGGCAGATGGGTGAAAGGAACGGTGGCAAAACAAACGTATGAAAAACCGGTGAAGCCACAAGGCGCAAAAGTAGATTTTGTCAATAAAACAGGTGCGGTACAGTCGGTTGTAAATATTACGTATCCGCTGGAGATCAATCAAAGTAATCCTGATTATATCAAGGCTTCTGTGGCAAATACTTTGCTGGGTGGCTATTTCAGCAGCCGTTTAAATGCTAATATTCGGGAAGATAAAGGATTTTCGTATGGCGTGAATTCTCAGTTTTCGCCTGATAAAGAGATTGGTTATTTTGAAGCGGGCGGCAGCGTTCGCAATGAAGTAACGGATAGTGCAGTTGTCGAATTTTTGAAAGAAATGAACCGTTTGAGCGACGAAAAAGTAGACGCTACGGAATTGACGATGGTGAAAAATGTAATGACGGGCAGCTTTGCACGTGGCTTGGAGCAACCGGGCACCATTGCGCGTTTTGCTTTGAATATTGCTCGTTACAACCTGCCAAAAGATTACTACGCGACTTATCTTCAAAAATTGAGTCAAGTAACAGCAGATGACATTCAAGTTGCCGCGAAAAAATACATCACGCCCGACAATGCGCACATCGTGGTCGTAGGCGATAAAAGTGCGGTAGCTGAAAAGCTAAAGCCATTTAGCACCGGAAATGAGGTGGATTTTTATGATGCTTATGGCAATAAAATCCAAATCACAACCTCCGCTGTAGCTGCGGATATGACGGCTCAAAAAGTGATTGACCGATATATCGAAGTCATTGGTGGCAAAGAAAAATTGGCAGCCATTAAGGACATTACAATGAAAATGACGGCTCCGATACAAGGAATGTCGTTGGAAATTATATCCAAACAAAAAGCACCTAATAAGTTGGTCGTCAGCACGATGATGAACGGCGCGGTCATGATGGAGCAGAAATTTGACGGCACGAACGGCGTCGTATCCCAAATGGGTCAAAAGCAAAAATTGGAAGGAAAAGATGCCGAAGATATGAAAGGACAGGCAGTTCTTTTTGCAGAGACACAATACCAAACAATGGGGTATAAATTGGCTTTGAAAGGTATCGAACAAGTAGAAGGTAAAAATGCCTATCAAGTGGAAGTCACTTCTCCGTCTGGGGGTAAGTCAACGGAATTTTATGACGTAACCACGGGTTTTAAAATCAGAGAAGTAGAAACCAGCGGCGAAGGTGCAAATGCTGTGACTACTATCAATGATTACGATGATTACAAAGAAGTGAGTGGCGTAAAATTTCCACATAAAATTACCCTCACTGGCGCTGCACCGTTTCCCATCAGCAGTACCGTGAATTCTATTGAAATTAACAAGGGCATTGAAGATGCTGCTTTTAAAGTAGAATAAATAATTTCAAATCAGGTGACATCTCCGAAGGGGGTGTCATCTGATTATATTATATAAAATACGTTGTGGTCAAATTTATTTATTGCCTGCATTTTTTCAAATAGTAGTCAAAATCCCTCTACCATTGTCTCTCTACTCTTTACCAATATCTCTCTTCCCAATTCTTTTTACAAAAATTTATATCCATCAGAAACGAAATAGCCACTTTACATCGTTGCTAAGGAAAACAAAATAGCGGCTATTTTATGAACCAAAATATCAAAATTTATTCCATCGTAGCGATTTGTCTGGCAATGCTGCCGCTCTTCGCGTATTCCCAAGATGATAAAATGACCAAACGCTCGGCAGCAAGTCGAGCGCCGTTTGGAGTCAAGCAGGCAGATATGATTGACCTGCTTATGCCTACAATTGAAGGCGTAGGCGGCACGGCGCGTGAACTATTGCAACAACAAAGCGTAAAACCTTACATGATGCCGGTGCGCAAAATGGGCAATCGCAGTAGCGAAATGAGTTATATGTTGGCAAGCTGTCTGGAATATTACACCAATCTGGACAAAAATTACAAAATGAACCTCAGTCCGGATTACATTTCCCTCCATATCGAAAACAACGGCAAAAAACCGAGTTTTGAAGAGGCATTTGGTTTCTTGGCAAAACAAGGTACGGTGAACGCCGCCATTATTCCCTATGATGCAGCTAATCTAAGCGACGCAGCCTATTCCTCCCAAAAATTTAAAATTACGAATTTCTTGCACTTGTTTATGGAAGTGACACCTGCCCGACAGCGCGTATACGAGGTGCGAAAGGCACTCATGCGGGGCAATCCGGTCATGGTAGAATTAAAAGCAAACGAGGAAATCAAATCCGTAGTCGGCAAAATGTGGGAACCATCAGGTGCGCCCACTCAAAATTATCCTTTGCTCGTAGTCGGTTACGATGAAGCGCAGCAAGCCTTTGAAGTCTTGAGTTGTTGGGGAAGAAATTGGGGTTCTAATGGCTATATCTGGATAAGTTATGACAATTTTGGCAAATACGTATCGAATGGCTATGTGCTCGTACCAGAGGGATTGTAGCAGCCAAGCTTGATTGGCAGTTAGAAAGGAGAAAGGGTGAGGAAAGAGCGAAGTTTCCTGACCCTTTTGTTACTTTTAGCGGGTTTTTGGCGTTTAATGACATACATTTGCTCGAAAATTGTTAAATTTTTTATAAATTGGACACCAGAACGCAATGAAATAGCGGGTTTGGAGTGTTATAGCTGTGAAAAGGGATTGGGGAAAGGTGATTGGTCACTCGCATCATTTACGTCCCCATTACTTTCGAATTTGCATAAATGTTATTGTGGCTAATGTGTAAAACTATGATTTCAAATAATTGATATTTAACTTTGAAACATGTAGTGGCGGTTGCCCGGCAAATCCCCCGGAGGGATAGGAGTTGCCTAGACTTTTTTGGTGACTTTTTGTGGCAATGACAAAAAGTTACAAAATTAAAGTGCAGAGAAACAAAACAATATGCCACAAACTAATTCTCTAGACTTTAAGTAAATTGATTTGGTAGATATGAGGTATCTATAAAAATTGCGCCAACACTATGTAATAAGCGTACAATCTAACTTGTATAATCTATTTAAAAACGAAAACCAACACAAATCATTTAAAATAATTACCACAATGAAACATATCGCCATACTGTTGGGAATCCTTTGGTTGTACGTGCCGCTCTTGGCGCAGCAGACCACCGTCTACACAGAAGCCAATAAAGCTTATAAACGCGGCATGGAATTCTATGAGCAAGGTATCTTTAGCAAAGCCCAAGATGAATTTCGAACTGCCGTAGATTTACTTCACCCGATAAACGAGCCGGAAAACGACCTCTTACGGATGCGCGCAGAACTCTATTTTGCAAAAACAGCCGTGCAACTCAATCAGCCCGAAGGCGAAAAACTGATTCTGGATTTCATTCGCACGTACTCGCCTGACCCCATTGCCAGTCAAGCTCTGGTGGATTTAGCCAATTATTATTACAATGCACAAGAATACGACAAAGCGATTGACTACTTCACACAAGTAGAAACGGGCGGCATGACGCAGCAGCAGCGAGCGGAATTGAAATTCAAACTCGGCTATGCCTATTTTGTACAAAAACGCTTTGCCGATGCAAAATCCCAATTTCGGGAAATCAAGGACACGCAGGGCGATTATTATCATGCCACCAATTATTATCTCGGTTTGTGTTTTTTCTTTGAAGGCAATTATCCCGAAGCTATCAAAAGTCTGCGCGTAGCCGAACAAGCACCAAAATATAAGCCATTAATTCCATATTATATAGCACAAATTTATTTTGCAGAACGACAGTATGAAGAACTCATTTCGTACGCCGAGCCACGCCTGAGTGAGCGCGGTTTACAAAAATCAGAAGAAATCCGCCAATTGATTGGACAAGCCTATTTTGAAAAAGGCGAGTATCAAACGGCATTGCCTTACTTGGAAGCTTACGCAGAAAAAACCGGCAAATTACAGGAAAGTGAATTTTATCAATTGGGGTACGCGCAATACAAATCCGGCAAACACCGAGAAGCAGCAAAGAATTTTGAACAATTGTCGAATGTAAATTCGAAGTTGGGTCAGTATGCCATGTATTATCAGGCAGACAGCTATTTGAAATTAGGACAAAAACAGTCGGCACGTACTGCGCTCGGTATCGCTAAACGTTTGGATTTTGACTTGGCTATCAAAGAAGAAGCGACGTTCAATTATGCTAAATTAGCATATGAATTAAAAGACCCACGCGAAGCCATCGCTTCGTTACAGGATGTGGGACCGTCTTCGCGTTATTACACAGAAGCACAGACGCTTATGAGTGAGATTTTTCTAAACTATCGAGATTATAAACAAGCACTTGATATATTAGAAAAAATGCCCAATAAAACGCCCCAACTGCGCGAAAGCTTTCAAAAAGTGGCTTACTACCGGGCTTTACAATTGGTACAACAAGATGATTTGACAGGTGCGAAACAACTCCTCGACCGCTCGCTCAAAGACCCCGTGGATACCCGCACCAAAGCACTCGCCGTGTACTGGCAAGGCGACATCGCGCAGCGCGAAAAAAAGTATGACAACAGTATTCAACTCATGGCGCAATTCCTCACGTTGGCAAAAACGATGACCGGCTTGCCCGATGAATCCTCGATTTTTACCGCCAATTATGTGCAAGGTTATAATTATTTAAAACAGCAAAATTACACCGGCGCGTTGGGTTTCTTTCAAGAAGCGGTAAATGGAATCAAGCGGAATCTTACATTTATAAGCAGTGATGCGGTGAAAAATGATGTACTCGGTGATGCGGTCATGCGCACGGGCGACGCTTATTTCAAACGCAATCAATATGCGGATGCAGTTCGTTATTATGACGAAGCAGTGGAGAAAAAATATTCCGGTTTTGTGTACGCATTGTATCAAAAAGCAGTGATTGAAGGCTTGCGAGGCAGAACAACAGATAAAATTCTCGCGCTTGAACAGCTCACCGATAACTATCCAAATTCACCTTATGCCGACGACGCGTTACTGGCATTGGGCAGCACGTATCAAGAAATTGGACAACTCGGTAAAGCGTTAGAACCATTAAAGCGGCTGACGACTAATTATAAAGGAAAATCAGATTTGATTAATCAGGCACTCATTCGCATTGGTTTAATTACTTACAACCAAGGTAATAAAGAAGGGGCTATTAATTATTACAAACAAGTTTTTTCTAATAATCCGTCGTCGGAGGAAGCGAGTCTGGCGCTGGGCGCATTGGAAGAGATTTACGTGGATGACCTCGGTCGGGCAGATGATTACTTTGCATTTTTGGAAACAGTTCCGGGTTATAAAGTAGATAATTTGGCGCGAGATTCCATTACATTTAATGCAGCAGAAGCACAGTTTGAAAATGCCAATTATCAACGTGCGATTGAAAGTTATAGCGATTATTTGCGCAAATTTCCGAGCGGTTATTACGCCTTAGATGCCCGTTACCAGCGGGGTGAATCGTATGCAGTTTTAAAACAATATGCGGAAGCATTGAAGGATTATGAGTTTGTAGTCGAGCGCGGTCAGAGCCGTTATTACACAAAAGGCTTGGAAAAAGCGGCAATTATTGCGTATAATTATTCTCAAGATTTTGCGAAAGCGTATAATTTTTATAGCAAATTAGAAACCGTTGCCACCACCGACGACCAGCGATTTGAAGCGCAATTGGGTGCTTTGCGGAGCGCGTATCGCACGGGTAATTCTCAGGCTATCAATGAATTAGCGAATAAAGTAGCGAATAATCCAAGTGCCAATCAGGGTCAGATTGCCACTGCTAATTTTTACATCGGCAAAGTAGCATTTGATAAAAAAGATTATGACAATGCGCTCACCGCGTTCAATCGCGTGATTGCGCAAAGTGATAATGAGCAAACGGCAGAAGCGCGTTATTTAGTCGCTTACATTTATTATTTAAAACGCAACTTGGAGCGAGCGCAGGAAATTTGTATCAATGCGAATAAAGAAAGTTCGGCTTATCCATATTGGGTCGCAAAAAGCGTAATTTTATTGTCGGATATTTTGGCTGAAAAAGGCGATTTATACAATGCCCGTGCGGCTTTGGAAGCGTTGCTGGAAAATTATAGCGAAGATGCAGAACTCGTGAAACAGGCGCAAACTAAATTGAATGCGTTGAATCAACAAATCACGCGCAGCAGCCGCCTCGCTCCTGACCCTACGACCAATAATCTGCTGGAAATGGACGATAATACCATTACACCTAATACGACGAAAAAAAATAAGAAAAACGGAAATTAAATGGGAGGATAGGAGGATGGGAAGATAGGAACACTTATTATCGCCGTCATCTTCCTATCCTCTCATCCTCCTTCTTAAACAAAACGAGAATATGAAACAATTACAAAATATAATTACCAGCCTTCTTTTATTACTTCCTTTATTACTCACCGCGCAGAAAGACCTGCCTTCTGGCGAAGTAGACGTGATTCGGAATTTTGATGCGCGACTGTTGGATACAGACCCCATTAAAGTGAAACCGCAATTGCCTGCATTGGATACCACGACGCGGCGGCAGAATTATACGATTGTAAGTAAAACATTGGACGTAGAATATGCGCCGCCAAAAATTCGTCCGTTGGCTATGCGGGGGGAGGATGTGGCACAGGGATATAATGGTTACGCGCGACTCGGTGGCGGTTTTCCGGCTGCTATTTATGGCGAGGGTGCTTACAGCATTGCTACCGAACAGTATAATTTTGGAATTGATGTGTTTCATCATTCCGCCAATAATAATAAAAGCATTGAAAATCAAAGGTTTGGCTTTACGAATCTCGGCGCGCACGGCACGTATTATCTCGAACAAGGTTTTGGTGTGAACGCCCGATTGGGTTATACGTTGGATAATGTTTATTACTACGGTTATAATGAATTGAATGACGAGTTATCATTTGATGCAGATGAAGTGAAGCAGCAATTTTCTATTTTTGATGTGGGCGCAACGCTTTTTAATAGTAAACGGACGGAAGCAGACTTCAATTACAGTGCGGGTTTTGACGCATATATTATGAGCAGTGAAGACGTGTCTCGGGAGAATGGCTTTAATTTAAATATTGGAGCTACGAAATGGTTTAATGATAAGCATCCACTAAAAATTAATTTACGCACCGATTTTACATCGTATAAAGATACATCTAAGCAATCGCTGAATAACTTTTATTTACAGCCGAGCTTCACGTTTCATGGCGATGCGTTCAAAGCAGAAATTGGTGTTAACATTGCGTCGAATGATGATGAGTTTTCGTTTTTCCCAGATTTGGAATTATCGGCAAATATCGTCGGAACTATCCTCGGCGCTTTTGTAGGCGCAGAAGGCTCCTTACAAAAAAATACATTTCGGTCATTAACCGATTACAATCCTTTCATCGTACCACGTGTGGATGTAAAAAATACGAGATATTATCATTACTATGGCGGCATTCGCGGCAATTATCAGGGTGTGGATTATCGGGGACAAATTGGTTACAAACAAGCAGATGACCTCGCGCTTTTCCTTACCAATACCGACACGTTACTGCCAAGATTTGATGTAATCTATGATACCGTTAATATCGTGAATATCAGCGGCTCGGTCACTGTGCCTATTACAAAAGATTTAGAAGCGCTCGGCACCGTGAGTTATAATATTTATGATACAAAAAATGAAGAAAAAGCGTGGCATTTACCTTCCTTGACATTAAATGGCGGATTGCGTTATAAAACGATGGAAAATAAGCTGTTGGTAAAAGCGGATATATTTTTGGAAAACGGCGTTCCTTATCGGGATAAAGGAGGCGAAGTTGAAAATTTGAATGCGTTATTTGACATTAGTCTTGGTGCTGATTATTTCTTTACTGATAATATCGGCGGCTTTATGCAAGTGAATAACTTAGCCAACAACCGCCGCCAACGCTGGCAATATTATCCGATGTTTGGGTTGAATGCGATGGTGGGGATAACGGCTCGTTTTTGAGAAATTAACCGCAGAGGCGCAAAGCACTCCCTTTATTGTATTGCTACGTCTCTGCGGTTAAAAAGCTATATTATAAGGATTTTGCGCTTTTTAGGCTACTTAAATATACTGATTAATAATATTCTCAAACAATTCTTGTTGTCCGCTGCGTTGCTTGGGTTCGCCCGTTTGCCCTGCAAGCTTTGCCAAATCTTCTAATGATAATTTCCCGTCTTCAAATGCTTTTCCATTATTGGTATCAAAAGAGGTATAACGTTTTTCGCGCAAGGAACGATAATCGGACTGTTCTAAAATGTCATTTGCTACCAGCAATGCGCGTGCAAACGCATCCATACCGCCGATATGCGCGTAAAAAATATCTTCCAAATCCGTTGAATTGCGGCGCGTTTTGGCATCAAAATTAATACCACCACCTTGAAAACCACCGGATTCTAACACCACGAGCATCGCTTCGGTGAGTTCGTACACATTATTTGGAAATTGATCGGTATCCCAGCCATTTTGATAATCGCCCCGATTCGCGTCCATGCTACCCAACGCGCCCGCATTGGCAGCTACTTGCAATTCATGTTGCATGGTATGTAATGCCAGCGTAGCATGATTCACTTCCACATTTAGTTTAAAATCATTCAATAAATCATATTCTCGTAAGAATCCAATCACAGTAGCGGCATCAAAATCATATTGATGCTTGGAAGGCTCCATTGGCTTGGGTTCGATGAAAAAAGTGCCTTTAAAACCATTACTCCGCGCATAATCTTTGGCGAGATGCAGAAAACGTGCCATGTGGTCGAGTTCCCGCTTCATATTGGTGTTTAGCAAAGACATATAACCTTCGCGTCCGCCCCAAAAAACGTAATTTTCGCCACCTAATTTAATGGTTGCATCCAATGCGTTTTTTACCTGCGCGCCTGCATAAGCCACCACTTCAAAATCAGGATTGGTGCCTGCCCCATTCATGTAGCGCGGATTGGAAAAAAGATTGGCAGTGCCCCAGAGCAGTTTTACGCCCGACGCTTGTTGTTTTTCTAAGGCATAATCTGTAATAACTTCCAGCCGTTTGGTGGATTCTATTAAATTTTCGCCTTCCTGTATTAAATCAAAATCATGGAAACAATAATATGGAATACCGATTTTTGTAATGAATTCAAATGCCGCGTCCATCTTATCTTTTGCTTGTTGGATTACGTCCGTAGCTTGTAGCCATGGAAACGCTTTCGTGCCGGGTCCGAATGGGTCGCCGCCCGTGCCAGTAAACGTATGCCAGTACGCCACCGCAAAGCGCAAGTGTTCCTTCATGGTTTTATGGCCTACTGTCTGATTTTCATCGTACCATTTGAATGCGAAGGGATTCTTGGAGGATTTACCTTCAAACTGGATTTTTGAAATGCCTTTAAAATATTCATGGTCACCTGTTGTGACGCTTGGGTTTTGGTGTGGTGTGGAAGTTGCAATCATGTTATCGTTTTTCAAATATTAATTAGTGTAATTTTTTAACCGCAGAGATTTTTCACGCAAAGGCGCAAAGTTTTCCCTTGGCACTATTTTTCTCGCAAAGCTCGCAAAGTTTTCGGTTTTCCTCGTTACTTCGTCCCGCATTCTCCTATCACCCCATCACCCATTTTCATTATTAATTGACCTAAGTCTTGTTGCCAAATAGCATAAGCCTGTTCATATTCTTCATTCGCGGCAAGCGGCTCATAGGTTAGCAATATCTCATTACTGCCAATCGCTTCTTCAATCGTATGATACAAACCGATGCCGACACCACTCGCTTTGGCGGCACCGACTGCGCCCGTCGTTTTTACCATTTCGATACGACTGCCAGTTAGATTTGCAATGGTATTAGCAAATATGTTAGATTGAAACAAGTTATCATTTCCAACGCGAATCACGTCTATTTTCATGCCCATTTCTTTCAAAATCTGAATGCCATACTTAAATGAAAACGCAATCCCCTCCAGTGCTGCCCGGTACAAATGTGCTCGTGTGTGGCGATTGAAATGTAAATTATTAAGCTGTGCACCGGGATTTTTATTACACAACACGCGTTCTGCACCGTTTCCGAAAGGCACCATCCGCAAGCCATCCGAACCGATGGGTACAGAGGCTGCTAAGTTTTCCATTTCGTTATACGAAAGATTTTCGGCTGCAATTTGATGTTTTACCCAACTGTACTGAATACCTGCGCCATTGATACACAGCAAAATACCGATGCGAGGTAATTCTAATGTATAATTGACGTGCGCAAAACCGTTCACGCGAGAAGCCGAGTCGTACACGGGTTTGTCCACCACGCCATACACCACGCCCGAAGTGCCGCCCGTAGCTGCCAGTTCGCCAGGATTTAATACATTCAGCGAAAGTGCGTTATTCGGTTGGTCGCCTGCGCGATACGTGACCGGAATGCCCGTGCGCAAACCTGTTTCTTGTGCCGCTTGTGTTGTCAAAGTACCCTGTAAAGAGAAAGTAGGTAAAATATTGGGAATCAGTTCTTTGCGAATGTTGTATTCATTTAAAACTATATCCGCTACTGCATTTTCTTGAAAATCCCAGAGCATTCCTTCGGATAAACCAGAGATAGTCGTCCCTACTTCGCCCGTCAATTTTAGAGCAATATAATCGCCGGGGAGCATCATTTTATCAATCTTACCATATAATTCCGGTTCGTTTTCCTGTACCCATTTGAGTTTAGAAGCGGTGAAGTTGCCAGGAGAATTGAGTAGGTGAGAGAGACTTTTTTCTGCACCCATATTTTCAAATGCCTGATTACCAATTTTTACTGCCCGACTATCGCACCATATAATAGAAGGACGCAGCACTTCTTGATTTTTATCCACCAACACCAAACCGTGCATCTGGTAAGCGATTCCAATTGCTTGAATGTCAGTGGCTTGTACTTGTGTCTGTTGCAGTAATTTTTTTGTGACCTGACACACATATTCCCACCACAATTCGGGTTGTTGCTCTGCCCAACCGGGCTGTAGCGCGATAATTTCCATCTCCGTGTCTGGATATTGTGCCAATCCAATCGTTTTTCCGGTAGCTGCCTGTACCAGTGCGGCTTTGATGGAGGAACTGCCAATGTCGTAACCTAATAAATACATAATTTGATGTGCTGATCCCGCAGTGCGGGACAAGTTATGCTGATTTGATAATTTGCCAATATCTCTTGTTAATTAGTAATTGGTAAAATTATCGTTTGGAATATAGTGAGTAACAAGTTGCCAAAATAAACTAAAAAAGTGCAAACCCCACTTAAATTAGAACGATGTTTTTTAAATTTGGAAAAAGCCGCTTTTTTGCAAAGAAAAGGAAAGAGAAACGGATTATTGATTGAAAATAGTAAATATAATGCGAATATCGGGTTAAAATGGTCAAAAACCCCTTCAAATGAATGGAGTTAACCCCGACGGGGTGGCATATTTATAAAAAAACCGACAAAATTTACTTTGAACCCCAGCGGGGTGACACTATTTACGTAGAATGTGTCACCCCGTCGGGGTTCAAAACCCGCTGATTGTCAATTGTCTGTAGGTCTATCACCCCTTCGGGGTTAATCCGATATTCGCATTAATAATTTACGTTTATTACCTGACAGACGATGTTTTTGTAGCTTGATACCAATATGAGAGGATGTAGTCGTACATGATTATGGAGTCACCGAGATTATCAGCCAGCCGGATACGACTTATTTTAGAAAAATGGTAACGGGTACGACGGTCAATTCGCAAGATAAATTATTCTTTCCCAAGTCTTTGTACGAAGACAAGCACCAAAATATATGGATTGGCCAAGGGCAGACAGTCGTTCGATTCTCCAAAGGACAATGCAAGAAATACCATTTTAAGGAAGAAACCAACACAGGAAGTATCTACGGTATTTATCGTGGTTTTTCATTTGTGGAAGATGAAGGCGGACACTTATGGGCCTTGGCTTTCAGCGGGGAATTGTACTATTTTGATGCCAGTGAAGACGCATTTGTAGCTTGCAAATTGGATTTTCCAATCAGTAATGTGGGAAGTTTTACAAAAATTAAAAACAATACTTTTTGGATAGGCGGTCTGAATGGATTGTTTGAAATAGAATTGGCGTACCCAGTCGTGCGTGCATGGAAGCAAATTTCTACTTTAAAAGATATTTCTCGCGCTATGCTGGTAGCCGACGAGTTTTACGTAGGCACTTGGTCTGCTGGACTTTTTAAAACGCAACCCTACCATCCGAAATCCTTTTTTACAAAAGTAGCTGCTTTGCCGTTTAATGATATTTTAGGATTGACGTATAATAGGCACACCGGACTTTGGGTGGCTGGGAGTGAAAATGTCGTGTCGCTCGCGTCAGGATTTTTCAAATCAGTGCCATTGCCAGTTGCGAATGTAGCGGTAGAAGTGATGGGTTTGTTGCCAGATAGTATGCTGGTAGTGGGGACTTTGCAAGATTTTTATACTTTAAAAAAAGATAGAAATACCTCCTCTGCCCAATTTAATGCTTTGTCTATCAACCTCGCACCAACGGCGCTGCTGTGTGATACCAATCGTATTTGGATAGGCACTTTGGATGGGAGTGTATTTTATTATGAGGTGCTACAAAAAACATTACATCGTATCAAAAGTATTCAAGCCAGTAGCACTTCTATTGTTAAAATTGCAAAAGACAACGTCGGCAATATCTGAATAAGCGGTAATAAATCCTACGGGCTGATACGGCTGACTCAGGACTTACAAATTCATACGTATCAACAAGACGGGCTGGCGCAAAGTCAAACTATTTATCAGGATAAACTCAATCTATTGCTGGTAGGCGGACGAGGACCCGATAGTTATTTATTTTGTTATTTCCCGTCTATTGATTCGTTTGTCAATTTGAGTATTCCGCTTGGCTTTGAAGCAAAGGAAAATTTCACAGTGATGGATATTGCTATTGCTAAAGATGGTGCTTATCTCTTAGGTACATCTCATGGTTTGTTACAATATTACTACCCAGCTACCAATAAAGTAAATGGAAAAGTAAAACGAATGAATCTGGAAAAAGTGCCGTTAGACGAGCCGATTCGAGTGCTTTACCAATCAGAAGACAGGATTCTGTGGATTTCTACCACCAGCGGACTTGTTGCTTACAACGGGCAATCTTCTTTACTTTTTAATCAATCCAGTGGTTTGCCCAGCGGCAATCTTGCCAGCAAAGGATTGCTGATTGATTTTGATAATAACCTGTGGGTTGGCACTTCCAAAGGGCTGGCGGTGTTTCAGAATAATCGCACCCAGCAAAGCATTACACCATCGCCTATTTTTACGGCTATTAAATAAATGGCATTGATATGGCGCATTTCAGTGATTGCCACACTTGTTTGGTTGCTATAAGTGATTAACCATTTATAATTGACCATTAACCATTTATAATTGATCATTGACCATCACATAATAAACCGATAGTCAAATAAATTTAGTTATTCGGATGTGCCATTTATTTAGGTCGAACTACTTAATTTTCGTTTAAATAATTTAAAATAATATTAAACGTTGAATAAAATAATAGCCAAGTATTTGATAGATAATCCTACACACTTGTGAAGGCTATTTCATAATATGGAAAGTCTATTGACTATATTAAAATTATTGGCTACTTTTGGAGTTTACATACCTAATTTCCAAACTAAAAACAACAACAGCATGAAACAACCAATCAGAGCGACATTTTTTATGTTCTTTACTGTTTTATCCCTTTCCCTCAGTGCCCAGCAGGCTGAATTCGGACTGGCATCTTTCTATGATGATAGTTTTCAGGGCAGTATGACTGCTTATAATGTAAAATATGATAAAAATGATTTGACCACTGCACATAAAATTTATCCATTTGGCACTTTATTACGGGTCACTCGTTTAGATACTAAAAAATCGGTGGTGGTAAAAGTGACCGACAAAGGTCCGTACATGAAGGGTAGGGTAGTAGACCTATCGAAAAAAGCGGCGCAGCAATTGGGTATTATCGAAAGTGGCTCCGCTGAAGTAAAAGTGGAATTATATCAAAAAGCGTCCAAAGAAGCCAGTGAAACTTCAGAGCGCATCGCTACGACGACGACTAAGCCTAAAACCAATACCACTAATACAACAGACATTCCCACAAGTTTTGAAGAAAAAACGCGCAAGTCTGCTTTGCGTCCAGTGAATAATACCACACCAACGCCAAAAGCGACCGCCACTAAAACGGCTGCCAAAACCACCCCCAAAGGTGCAGCACCAGCAAAACTTGTAAAGCAGGATTATAAGCAATACGGATTGTATAAAATTCAACTCGAACGCCCGGTGAAAAAAGGATATGGCGTACAAGTGGCTTCGTTGGCAAATTATGAATCGGTGATGAAGCAGATCGCAGATTTGCAAGCCAAATCTTTTACAAATATCTTGGTGAGTGCAGAAAAAGGCACGAATAATAAGCCGGTTTATAAAGTTATTTTAGGACCGCACGATACCGAAGCTGCTGCTACTAATTATAAAAGCAGTTTGAAAAAACGATATAAGATAAATGGATTTATCGTTGATTTAGAAGCGTTAACGTATTGATTAAGGCTGAGGTTAATGTAAGGTAGACTTAACCTCAGCCTCAATCTTAGCCTTATAATATCGTTACACCCCCTGCTTTCTTTTTCAATGGAATACTTTTTTCTCGCACATTGATGACTTCAATCGTGGTGGGGCGGTCGGTAATTTTGACATAACTGCGCTCCCCGGCTTTTCCTTTTACCTCAAAACAAACCTGATAAACGGAAGAGCCATCGGGTACGGTAACGCCTTTCAAAGAATCGTCAATCCAAGCAATGGTGACCATCCCTTCCTGTGTGCGCGTCGTACCAAAGTCATTCACATCAAGGTGCGGCAGGGAGAAATTTTTTAATTCTTTGAATGTAAGGATATTTTTATTCCAAGCGATGGTATATTGCATGGAGAGCAATTTTTCAAAGCCGCTTACTAGCAAGTCTACGCATATTTGGTCGCCACTTTTAGCGGTCACCTCCGGCACGGAAATGCTTAATTCTTGTGAAATGCCTCCTTTTGAGGGCGCAACAGTAGCGTCATCTGGTGTGGATGCGAGCGTAGCTTCTGATTCCATAGCGGCAGCTTTATTCTGCGAGGAAGATTCATTTTTACAACAAACCATTACAAGTGGTAATAACAAAATAAGGATTCGTTTCATGGATGATTATTTTCTGGCAAAGATAAGTTTTTCCTACATTTGGCGCGTGAAAAATGTCTGAACTGTGATTGGTGTGATTTTTTGATTCGCTATATACATCTTACGCTACACTTTCTGCATCTCTGCGGTTAAAAATATTTTATGATGAATGTAAAAAGCGGCCAAATAGTGGAAGAAACTTTGCGTCTTTGCGTGAGAAAATCAGCGAAATCTGCGAAATCTGCGGGAAAAATACGTTATCTTTATAGTTACTTTGTTATTGTTACACCAACTTTGATTCTGCTATGAGAATAATTTACTTGATGACTGCGGTGGCACTGATAGCCACGCTTACACAAGGTTGCATTTCACAACGGGATTATGCGGAACTGGAAGCCACCAAAAAATATTATGAAACGGAGGCAAAGAACGTAGATTCCTTGCGCTATGTCACCCAGCAATTGAACGAAAAATATCGCCAGAACGAAGGCTTGCTACGCAATACTGTGCAAGAATTAGAACAATCCGCTGCCACCAGCCAGAGCATGAAAGCCAGCTACGACGACCTGTTGATGCGGTATGACAAATTGGTACAACAAACCAGTAGCACGCTAAACACTGCTTCCTACGAAAAAGTGGATTTGCAAAAACAACTCTCCGCCCAGCAAGAGGAACTCGACCGACGGGCGCGTGACTTGGCAGTTGCAGAATATAATGTCAACCAACGGCAAGCTCAAATTAGTGCGCTTGAAGGCAATTACAGCACGGTAGCAGGTGACCTCGCTGCTCGGAATCGCCGCATTATGGAATTAGAAAGTATGGTCACTACCAATCAAGGTACGATCCAAACGCTGCGCACTCGCGTGAATGAGGCGATGAAAGGTTTTACAACGGATGATTTAACAGTAGAGGAAAAAAATGGAAAGCTGTACGTCTCGTTGAGTCAGAATTTGTTATTCCAAAGCGGAAGTGATAATATTGATTGGAAAGGAAAAAAAGCCATTCAGCAACTTGCCGATGTTTTGAATAAAAATGCAGAAATTGAAATTTTGGTAGAAGGACATACGGATACGGATGGCACCGCCGAGCAAAATTGGGACTTGAGTGTAAAACGAGCGACGTCCGTCGTAAAATCCTTAACCGCTTATGGTGTAAATCCTAAACGCGTAACTGCCGCTGGTAGAAGTTTTTATGCACCTATTGCCGAAAATACCACGGCTGCCGGAAAAGCTCAAAATCGTAGAACAGATATTATTCTATCGCCCAAACTGGATCAATTGTATCAAATTATTGAACGCTAATGCCAACCGGTAGAACGGTTTTAAAGATATTGCGAGATTTAAGTGCTAAAGCAAAACCAGATTATATTTTTCACGCAAAGACGCAAAGACGCAAAGCGTTGATTATTAGCGCGCTAAAAACTTTGCATTCTTTGCGTCTTTGCGTGAGAATTTTGCCCTCCTACTTATTCCGAAGAGGACTGTTGCTATTCTCCTTGGCTGTGATTCCAATTTTAATAATAGCCCAGCCGTGCGCAACTGACTTTTTCTTGCAACAAACTCTTTTAGAACAACCGGAACGATCCATTCAATACGCTGCTATTCAACGTTTTACACAGCAATGGATAGCTGAGAATGCCGACCCAATTACATCCAGAACCATCGTTACCATTCCTATCGTTGTCCATGTCGTTTGGAAAAACGCAGCCGAAAATATTTCTGATGCGCAGATTATTTCTCAAATCGAAGTGCTAAATCGAGATTTCCGTGCGTTAAATAAGGAAATTATAAATGTGCCCGCTATCTTCAAACCAACTGTTGCCAACATCGAATTTCAATTTTGCCTCGCGCGGCGTACGCCGGAAGGTGCTGCTACGACTGGCATCACGCGTACTCAAACGAATGTAAATAATGTTGGTACAGAAACTATAACAATTAATAGCGTCTCCAAACGTGCGATTTGCTACACCGAACTCGGCGGACGCGATGCCTGGGATACCAAAAAATACCTCAATATTTGGCTTGGAAAGTTTGAATTTGGACTCGGAGAAGCCAGTTTTCCTAATATGGCAGACTCAGAAGCGGACGGCGTACGCGTGGATCCAACGGCGTTTGGCACGATTGGCACAGCTTCGGATGCGCCTTACAATTTGGGTAGAACGGCTACGCACGAAATCGGTCATTATTTTAATCTTCAACATCCTTGGGGTACGATAGAGCCGAATTGCAATGGCGATGATGGCGTGACCGACACCCCGCGCCAATTCGATGATTTTAGAGGCGAATGTCCGACCCATCCACAACTTTTTTGCGGTACGGCGAGTATGTTTATGAATTTTATGAATTACTCGGACGACGCTTGCTTGTCAATGTTTACCAATGGTCAGAAAATGCGAATGCTGGCGGCACTCAATGGATTTCGGTCGGGCTTGTTGAATTCTTTGGGCTGTGATGCGCCTACAACGGCTACAAAGGAACCTTTGCTCGAATCAACTGTTCAAATAATAGGTAATCCAATCCGCGAGCGACTTCAATTGCATTCGACCGCACCTAACTCGCAAGTATTCAATCTTTTATTAGTAAATGTGCAAGGACAAATTGTAAGCAAAGATGAATGGAATACATTTTCTGATTATAATCAAGATTTGAGGAACTTTCCAATCGGTATTTATTTTCTAATTTTACAAAATGAAAACACCCATTTTTATAAAAAAATCATCTTAACACAGTAAAATTGTTCTTGAATCCAAATCCAATTGCTATGACATTACCCTCCTTCCCCAAAAAACGGTGCGTGCTTGCCGCGCTTTGTTTATTCCTTGTATCCATCGCTCCATTGACGGCGCAAAGTTTGAAAAAAGTGAAATTTGAAAAATTAGATCGTTTTATTGAAATGTCGAAAAGCCCTTGCTACGGCAGATGTCCGGTTTTTCGGTTGACCGTGTATGACAAAGGCATTGTGAGTTATGAAGGCGAACGCAATACGCCTCGTTTAGGACTGTATGCCAAGCGATTAGATAAAGTGACTTATGATAATTTATTAGCTACCTTTCAACAGGTAAATCTCTGGCAATTCAAAGATGTATATCGCGGAGAATACGCTGACGCACCGACGGTTTCTATTTCTTATTACGAAGAAGGCGACAATAAAACCATCATCGGAAAAGACGGAAGACCGACCAAAGTGCTTGAATTAGAAGCATTGCTGGATGATATTGGCAACTCGCAAGGCTGGGAATTGATTCGTGCTGCCGAATCCGGCTTGCCCGACAATATTATTTCCGACGAGCTAATTGTACAATTGCATAACGGAAAAGGCGGTAGAGAGTGGGCGCGCAAATACCGCAAACAGGAAATGGAAATGGTAGAAAGCATTGCGCCTGATACTAATTACTGGCTATTTCGATATAATCCCGAAGTCGTTCCACCCGAACAAATGCTCGCTCGGGTACGCGGTGATTCGGAAGTAATCGGCGCAGAATTCAATAAAAAATTGGAAAGAAGAGTTAATAATTAGTGTTTTTTGAGATGCCAGATTGGAAGATGCCAGACCACGAAATAAGCGACCAAAACACTATAAAAAGTCAAAATGTAAAAGTCAAAATGTAAAAGTGGAGAGCGGGAAAAATACTTTAACACAATGGAAATCACCAATCCGTAAATGCTTTATTAAAAATATCTTCCATTAATTGGTTGGTAATTGAGCGGATCGCCGTCTCCTGAATGCTGGAAAGGTCGGTGGTGCTTGAGTAATCATAGAAAAAGGAGAAATTACTTTTCCAGTTTTTTTCAGGCGTTTTATTATTGATGTAATCAATGGCGACGATAATCGTAAGGCGATTAATGGCAGTGACTTCGCCGGGCTGGGGTGCTTCTGCCGTCACCCGAAAATCTACCAGACTTCCACGAAACTCAATATCCGGCTCGGTATCTGAAAATACGAGGCGCGATTCGGTCCGAATTTTCTCTTTTAGGTTTTCGGTCAGCGTTTGCGGCAGGATAGGAGGGGCGTTGTCAGCATTGTTGCGGAGTTGCTCTACGTAGTAAGTATTGACATCATCTCCTATGCTAATACCACTTAAAGTGTAACAAGAAAACTCTATTGTTATAAAAAAAAGTGATAACAATATAAAAATTATATTTTTATTCATCGTTTAACTACTATTTACAAAAACACTTTAACACATTATTTTACTGCAAATCATATTCCTTTATTTTCCGATACAACGTCCGTTCTGAAATACCCAAATCCTGTGCGGCTTCCTTACGTTTGCCCGTATGTTTGCGTAATGCCTTGCGAATCAATTCTTTCTCATTTTCATCCAAGCGTAAGTTTTCGTCTACCACTTCCATATTTTCATAATCAGACGTGCCATTTTCGAGTAAAATAGGTCGGTCGTCATCAAAATCATCTTCTGAAATATCTGGCATCATTTCCCGCATGGGGCGGCTAAACTCGTTGCTTGGCGCAGTTTGTACCGATAAATTTGGAATTTGTAAAGCCCGTAGCGATTGTGCATCCGTCACGTGTAGATCATTATTTCGAATCAATTCGGACACTAAAGTTTTGACTGAATTGAGGTCGGCTTTCATATCAAACAACAACTTATATAATATTTCTCGTTCGTGAAAAGAGCTGTTACCATTGCTATCCGCGCCATTCGTAGTTGGAATCATGGGCAGATTTCGATTGGTAATATTTGGAATGATCCGCATGAGTTGTTCGGCAGAAATCGAGCGGTCTTCGGCAAGTACGGATAGTTGCTCGGCTACATTTCTCAACTCGCGGATATTGCCGGGGAAGTTATAATTTTCTAATAAAACGCGCGCGCGGTCGTCCAATTGAATGGGCGGTGTCCGATATTTATCTGCAAAATCCACTGCAAATTTTCGGAACAATCTATAAATATCCTCGCGGCGTTCGCGCAAAGCAGGCACATGAATCGGCACGGTATTCAACCGGTAATATAAATCCTCTCGAAATTTTCCTTTTTTCACGCGCTCTTCCAAATCCACATTGGTAGCAGCGGTAATGCGCACATCCGTTCGCAGGGCTTTGGAAGAACCGACTCGAATATACTCGCCCGTTTCCAGCACCCGCAACAGAAAAGCCTGCGTATCCATTGGCATTTCGCCAATTTCATCCAAGAAAATCGTGCCGCCATCGTACGTTTCAAAATAGCCTTTCCGCTCGCCCGTCGCGCCGGTGAACGCCCCTTTTTCGTGTCCAAATAACTCGGAATTAATCGTGCCTTCGGGAATCGCGCCGCAATTGATTGCAATAAAATTATTATGTTTGCGAGCGCTCAATGCGTGAATCACTTTTGAAAAAGCCTCTTTTCCCACGCCGCTCTCACCCGTGATAAGCACCGATAAATCCGTATTTGCGACCCGAACCGCTGTGCTCAACGCTCTGTCCAATGACTCCGATTGCCCAATGATGCCGAAACGTTGTTTTATGGATTGTATGTTGTCCATTTTTATATCTTGGATGCCGGATTTGGACCCCAATAACTATCGGGAGATGCCGGACTTTAAGTTGGATTTTAATAATCAATACTGCTAATGTGCAATCAATTGAGTATTATTCATTTCCAAAAATGAATAAATAGAAAGTTTTAATTCGATTTCTGCCCAATTTTTATCAAATAAATAAAGTAAATCCTTATTTGTAATATTTCCGGTAGAAATTAAAAAAAGGTTTTTAGGCTCTTTTTTAAGAATATAACCTTCCCAAAAATCATTATCTTTTGTGATTACAATTCTATCTTGCTCTTTGGCAATCCGCCTGATTTCACTATCAGTTGTACGGTCTTTATCTGGTAAGTCATCCGTGTGAATTGCGTCAAACCCTTTGTCACGTATGAATTTTGCGAGTTTAAATGGTAACTGCGCGTCTACTATAAACTTCATGCTACCAGTTTATAAACACTTTTTACATCTACTAATTTTGATGCAAAAGCTAAACAAGCATAAATATCTTCTATTTCCAGAGAAGGATAATCTTCCAATATTTCTACTGTGGTCATGCCTGCTGACAGTAAATCCAATATCATGGTTACTGGGTAACGCATATCTCGGATGCATGGCTTCCCATGACAAATATCAGCATTGACGGTAATTCTTGATAGTAAGTGCTCGGGTTGTAATACCATCCTAATCGAATTTTACAAAAATATAATTGCTTTAAATAATTAAACCAAACAAGTTTGGTTATTACACAATCTCTCCCAGTAGCGTTGCGCTTGTTGCATCCGTCACGCGCACGTGTACGTAATCGCCGGGCTTCAAACCGTTCATTTTCAAAAAAACAATCATTTTATTTTGGGAGTTGCGCCCTTTGAATTCTTGTTCAGACCGCTTGGAATTCCCTTCTATCAGCACCTTAAATGTTTTGCCAATATCAGCAATATTATGGTAATGTGATATCTGACGCTGGATGCGAATAACTTCGTCCAGTCGTCGTTTTTTAATTACTTCTGGCACGTCATCTGTAAATTTCTTCGCCGCCAGCGTACCCGGGCGCTCGGAATAAGCAAACATATACGACATCGTGTACTGCGCAAATTGAATCATACTCAACGTATCTTGGTGTTCTTCCTCCGTTTCGCCACAAAATCCGGTAATAATGTCAGACGAAATGGCACAATCAGGAATGATTTTATAAATGGATTGTACCCGCTCTTGATACCACTCGCGGTCATAAGTTCGGTTCATTCGTTCCAACACATTGCTATTGCCACTTTGCACTGGTAAATGAATGTAATTGCAAATATTTTCATACTTCGCTATGGTGTATAAAACTTCATCTGTAATATCTTTTGGGTGCGAGGTAGAAAAGCGAATCCGCAAATCAGGATGTATCAATGCTACTTTTTCCAACAGTTCAGCAAAATACACAACCTGTTGATTTTCAGGATTTTCCCATTTATAAGAATCTACATTTTGACCTAACAACGTCACTTCTCGATAACCTCGTTCGTACAATTCCGTCGCTTCGGCAATAATACTAAACGCATCTCGGCTTCGCTCGCGCCCACGAGTGAACGGCACCACGCAAAACGAACACATATTGTCACAGCCGCGCATGATGGAAATAAACGCCGACACACCATTACTATCCAAGCGCAGCGGGCTGATATCTGCATACGTCTCTTCCCGTGACAAAAATACATTCACCCCTTTTTCTCCATCTTCTGCACTGGCTACCAGATTTGGCAAATCGCGATACGCATCAGGTCCAACCACTAAATCCACTAACTTTTCCTCCTCCAGAAATTTCTTTTTCAAACGCTCTGCCATGCAGCCGAGCACGCCTACCATCGTTCCGGGACGTTGTAGCTTTATTTTATCAAAAATCCGCAAGCGTTTACGAACGGTTTCTTCCGCTTTTTCTCGAATGGAGCAAGTATTGATGAGAATTAAATCTGCTTCTTCCATATTTCGGGTGGAACGATAGCCAATCTCGCCTAAAATAGACGCAACAATCTCACTATCGCTGAAATTCATCTGACAGCCATAACTCTCGATATAGAATTGCTTTCCACTCGACAAACCGCTCACTGGCAGCGTCTTAAAAAAAACTTCGCCTTGCTTGTCTTCCGCTATTTCTTTTTTGATTCCAACTAAGGTTGGATTGTCATCGTACAACATTTTCGACTTGGTTTGCTATCAATAGAAATGACGCTTTTGCAAAATTAGTTTGCAAAGATATGGATTTTTAAATCAAAGACTGCCAAATTGTCATTTTGAAAGAAGAAATTATTCCAAGCGGGAAATGCAAAAAGCGCGTAATTTTGCATCTATAAACTAAAAAATCCCGATTTATGAAAATGCTTTTGCTGCTTACGATTTCGGTTTTACTTGGAATGTGTTCCAATCAGGTTTCCAATCCTGAAAGTAGCAGTGCATCTCCAGATGGTGATATGAATGTCAAAGAAATTTCACTGGCAGAGCCGTCACCTCTTGACCCAAACACACCTCCACCTCCACCGCCGCCAAAAGCAAACACGCGTGTTGAACAAAAATTGATTCGCACAGCCGATATGAGTATAGAAGTAGACGATTATAATGATACAAGAAAAGAATTAAATACTATTTTTAGAAAATTCAGTGCGCAACTATCACAAGAACGCGAACAAAGTCTGGATTATCGTATTGAAAATCAGTTGGTTATTCGAGTGAAACCAGTATTGTTAGATAGTTTAATAGAAGCAATTGGACTCATAGCATCAGATATTGACCACAAAAATATTACTTCTGAAGATGTAACGCGGCAGTATGTAGATTTAGAATCAAGATTGGCATCTAAGCGGGCAGTTATTGCACAGTATCAAGAACTACTGAAAAGCGCGAAGAAAATTTCAGATATTTTGGATATCAATGAAAAACTGAATGCCGTTATTGAAGAAATAGAATCGGTAGAAGCACAATTGCGAACGCTGCGCGACCAAGTACAACTCAGCACTTTGACTTTAACAATTTATGAAAATTTTGACAATATTGCCGCCCGACATGAGGGTTTTGGAAGTCGTTTAGGCAATGCTTTTTCTGGTGGTTGGCAGGGCTTATTGAGTCTTTTTGTAGGATTGATATACATCTGGCCGCTATTATTAAGTGCAAGTATTTTATTGTTCTTTTTATTAAGAGCAAATAGGAAAAGGATTAAAGTAAAAGTAGATGAAACAGGAAGATAGGAAGATGGGAGGATTCCAGACGTGTTCCCATCTTCCCATCTTCCCATCCTCCTATCCTCTCTAAAATTTAAAATCCACCCGTGCCGTCACATTCCTCGGTGCTTCGAGCAAGCCTGGGCGCTGGGAGTATAATTCATTGAAAGCATTTCCCAAAATAGCGGTGAGTTTTAAATGGTCATTGAAGGTGTAAGCGGTGCGGAAGTTATTTAGCAAGTAGCCATTATTATGTTCTTTTCGGAAGTTTTTTAAACCTTTTATTAATAACTCTTCAAATAATTTATCTACTGCTTCGACGTGGCTATTATAGGCGGTTTCGATGCCGAGTGATAAGCCTTTAAATTGGGCTTCCAAATCCAGTTTGAAGGAGTGACGTGGGCGGTATTTCAAAACATCCGTTGTAGAGGAGGAACTACCAGCGTTAATTTGTCCCTTCGTACGCGGCACGCCTGCTTGAATAGGTCTACGGTCGAAGTCCAGATAACGCGGGTCAATACTGGTGTAGCCAGTGAGAATGCCGATGGGAATACTGCCGATTTTGCCGCGACCTGCCACGGAAATTTCAAAACCTTTAATCTCCACATCACCAATATTTACCGCACTAAAATTGGGAAAAGTAATAAGGTTAAATTCCATCATATCATAATAGCGCGACCAAAATAGTGCACCATCCACAAAACCCTCAAATCCACCAATTTTAAAGCCTTGCTTTGCGCCGAATTCTGCCGTCCAGCCCGTTTCGGAGCCAAGCGTTGGATTAGGTGTTACAAAAAAACCACCTACGTCGGTGTAAATAAATTTCTCTGCCACCGTCGGAAAACGATAGCCTTGTCCCCAAGAAGTACGCAAGAACGTATATTTTGCAACTTGATAATTCGCACCAAAACGCACGACTGGCTTGGATTCTTCTTCTTCTGCGGGTGAAACGGAGCCGCCTTCGTACAAGAAACCAGGATTTTTCAACAAGTTATTTTCATATCGGAAACCAGCGGAAAGATTCAACCGTTTGCCGAATTTTCTCTCCACTTGCAAATACGCAGCGATATTGCGCGAGGTGAAAGTCGTGTCGCCGTACAGCGCAGCGGTCACTTCATTTCCAGATAAAACTACGCCAGAAGTGATGACTAAATTCGTATTTGCAAATTGCCGCTGAAATTGATATTCGCCGTACCACAATTGCGAAAAATTGGACTGATTACCACTGTTTTGATTATCTACGCGGTAGTAACGACTCAAAATTTTGTGGCGATTGCCAGCATTATCAAAATACGTCAAGTGTGGGTCTACATTATACCGAAAGCGCTCGCGCGTAGAAACCGTGCTGGGCGTGCCCACATAACCCATCGTATCTGCTATCCAATAGAAAAAAGAGCCACTGGCACCTTTATTAAAATTGCCATTTACCCCAATGGTGAAGCGGTCGGTGATGCGATAATTCGTTGTGAAATTGAAGCGACCATATTTTTTATAAGTGGCTTGATTATAAGTATCTTCATTCAAATAATAACCACCGAGTACTAAGTCCAAATCCTTTAATTTTCGGCGATGCGACACACTTGCACCAGCAACGTATGGCGCGCGGTCCCACCATTTTAGTCGCTCGTCATCTGGCGAGAGGTAAGCAGTATAAAACGTTGCAATTTTCGTTTCTGGCTCTGACTTTGGCAGGGCAGTGCGTACGTTGATAATGCCATTCATAGCCGAGGAACCATACAGCGCGGAAGCCGCGCCTTTCACCACTTCTACTTGCTCTACATTTTCAATTGGCACGTCATCCCAATTCGGGAAACCGGCATCTGCTTGCAAAATCGGCACGTCATCTACCAATAACAAAACACGACTTCCAGCACCATACGAATAGCCAGAACCACCACGAATATTGGCTTGCCCATCAATAATATTCACACCCGGAATTTTATCCAACGCCTCGTCAATGGAAACTTTAGCGGTATTTTCAATCAATTGAGGTTGGAGTACATCCAGCGAAACCGTGACTTCACTCAGTGGTTTTTCGTACTTTCCACTGGTGACGGTCGTCATGTTCAACATATTGGATTCTGTGGAAAGTGGGACATCCAGCGTCAGCGCTTGGTCAGCCGACAATTCGATGCTTTGCGTAAAAATTTTGTAGCCGATATAACTGATTTCCAACTGATACGTGCCAGCGTCCAAGATGAGATTATAATTGCCATCTACATCTGAAACAATGCCTTTGTTGCCAGCCTGAATCGTAGCACCGACGAGCGGTTCGCCAGTATCCAAATCTGTAATTTTTCCAGTAAGCGTGGCTTTTTGAGCCATCATAAATCCTGCAAACAAGGTGAAAATTGCCAATAAAAAGGAGTTTCTCATTTGAATATTTGATTTTTTAAAGACGATAGACGATAGATATTAGACGATAGATTTCACTCATTCAAGTTTGTAATTGCAGACAAAACCTGTTATAAACTTCGCACAGCGGGTGTCTAAAGTCTATTGTCTAAAATCTAAAGTCTCAAAAAGGAGTGTTCGCAGGGCAATGGAATCCGAAAGTTAAGCGAATGTAAGTTAAAACAACAATTTTTTTTGCGAGGCGTGTAAGGGATTGTACAAAACGAAACTTTTTTCTTCGCCACCATTGCCAAATGTCATATATTGCCAAAATTCTAAAATGAAACACATTACAAACAAACGTTTTTTACTATGAAGAAAATTTGTATACTCTTTGCAACCTTGTTCGTTTTGGGAAGTGTAAAGGCGCAGACGGTTCAAGACTGTATGCCCGACACGACACTTTCCGATACCGCAGTGGGCGTGTTTCCGCTGCCTTACTCGCTGGATAGAAATCCAACGGGTGGTATAAAAGATACAGCTTGTGTGAATACGCCTTACCGCTATGTTTTTACGATTGCGGTGGCAGAAACGTTCAATACGGGTACATTTGGAACGGTAACGCTTAATAGTGTAGAATTGAATCCGGAAGGTGCGATAACGAACTTGCCGAAGGGATTGGATTATGCTTGTAATCCGCCCAACTGTATTTTTCCCAAAAATACGCAAGGTTGTGTGGTCGTATATGGTACGCCTACTGATACCGTTGGAAGATATGATTTGCAAATTAAAGGACTGATTAGAAGCTTTATAGATTTTGATTTGAGTTTTCCGAGTACCCTTATTTATCCCGGCAATTATTATTTATTTGTAAGACCCCAAGGCTCCGCCAGTTGCCGCACCGTTGGTACAGCCGACATCGCCGACCTGGAAATAAACGCCCTTAACCGCCCCAATCCATTTAGTGGGTTGACCCAATTAGTAATCAATTCTAAAGTAAGTGGTGATTTTGATTTTACAGTAAATGACATCATTGGTAGGCAAGTGCACCGCGAAAGTATCAACCTCTGGGAAGGTGAGAACACTGTAGATTTTGACGGCGCACGGCTTCCGGCGGGTGTGTACGTGTACACCATTAGTAATGGCGATAAAGCTTTTTCCGGCAAAATGAGTATTTATCGAAATTGATTTTTAGAAGAATTCTCCCGCAGATTTCGCAGATAGTTTTTTTTAATTGGCAAAATCCTCCATAAGTCTGCGGGAGAAATACATCATAGCGACTTTTCAAATTGCTACCTCTTCAAGTCACTTATTCTCTCCGTCTCCCTTCTGTGACAAATTAGGCATCCCTTCGTCTCCATCAGAACGAACTGTTATTACATTTTTAAAATTCAAACAACATGAGAAAACAATTACTTCTTATTAGTATTTGCTTATTTTTTATAATAACGCTTACCGCGAATGCCCAATCCGGCTGCCCAAATTGCGTGGTGAGCGTGCCTACTACGCTTTCAGCCGACACCATTTACATCTCCAATACGCCAAATGGCAGAGCAGGTGCGTATTACGAGGGCGACATCAGTTTTAGAATGCCCAAAACCACCACGCCCGTCGCAGCAGTAGACCCATCGGTGGCACCCGGCATTACCATTTCACAAATTAATATCACTTCGGTGTCCAATGTGCCGCCGGGACTCAGTTGGGAAGCGAATCAAACGGAATTCAACGTGTCACAGGAGACGGACGGCTGTGTGCGTTTTTGCGGAACGCCGTTGCAACCCGGATTGTACGAGGTAGAAGTAGTCGTCACGGCAAAAATATTTGTCATCAGCCAAACCACGTCTTTTTCTTTTCCCATTTTAATCGAACCGGCGGTGAGCGTGACGGAAGGTTTTACCATAGAGAATAGTAGCGGCTGCGGCGAAGTAGCGGTCGGTTTTAAAAATAATGTGCCTTCTGGCGGTCAAACGGGTTTTGCGTATAATTGGATATTTGGTAATGGACAGACTTCGATTGATGAAAATCCTACAAGTCAAATTTATAAACAACCCGGCACGTATACCGTTGATTATCGAGCAATTGTGGATACGACAGGCTATTTTTTAACGGGTCTGCGTATCGAAAAAGTGGATTGTGACGATTTATTCAACCGTCCTGATTTGCAGTTAGAAATTTATGATGCCAGAGATACGGTGATTTATACTTCTGCTACGTTTAACAATGCTGTTTTGCCTTTGAATTTTAATTTGAATCTAAAAATTGCAAATGGTAATTATAAAATTCGCGTGACTGACGACGACGAAGGTTTGGAAGGCGGCGACGACGAATGTGGCACTGTAAATTTCAATCAACTTTCCAATGGCACGTTGGAAGGCGTTAAATTTCAAGCAGTTATAGCAATAGTTCATCCGGTGGACACGATTCGTTCGCAGGATATTGTGCGCGTGTACGCACAACCAGCGCCGCCAAGTCTGACGGGATACGATGGTGCAAAACTTTGTAAAGGAGATACGGTCAAATTAGTGACCAATTATGCGACCAGCGTTCAATGGTATAAAGATGACGAATCTATTATCGGTGCAAGTAATGCTAATTTACAAACGACGGAGACTGGAATCTACCGTGTAGCATATACCTCAGCGGATGGTTGTCGAGCATTTTCGCAGCCGTTATCGCTTAACTTTCCACCGCCACCAATTGCGCCTGTTTTTCTAAATAATAAAAATTCTTTATCTCTTTTTGAGCCTGCAAAATTACCTGTAAATTATAAAGCGCAATGGTTTTTGAATGACGTTGTAATAACTGGTGCTACGAATATAACCTATTGTGCAAAAGCATCGGGAAGTTATTTATTAGAAATCACCGATAATGCAACGGGCTGTTCGAATCGTTTTTCGCGGATTGTGACCTACGACCCAAATTTTGCAGGTTGTACCACTTCGACGGAAGAGCGATTTAACGAATTGGTGAGCGATTTGAATCTTTTTCCAAATCCAACTAATGGAAAACTCTGGCTAAACTTTGGTTTGAATACAACAACAGACGCTATTTTAATTATACGAAATGCGTTGGGCATGGAAATCAGTCGGCAAGTACATCGCAATTTATTGGGCAACAGCCAATTAGAAATTGAATTGAGTAATCAACCGGCGGGGCTTTATTTTTTAGAATTGCAAGTGCAGGATGGACGAAAGAATTTGAAAGTGATGAAAGAGTAGGCAGTGGGCAGTAGACAGTAGGCAGGATTCCCTCGGAACAAGCAACAAGGGACTGCTTACTGCCCACTGCCTACTGTTTCACCCAGATGATGTCGCGTATTTCTTTCTCCTCGTGGCGGCGTATATATTCCTGAAATAATTGTTCGGACCGCTCGCGCCGGACTGCGTCTGGTGCGTTAGTGTTGTCATAAAATCCTTTAACATCTCGTTGCCGAAAAGTTTCATATAACGTCACCGCGCAAGCCACCGATATATTCAAACTTTCTGCCATGCCCATTTGTGGAATCACAAAATTACCATCTGCAAAAGCCGCCGCTTCTATGGAGATACCATCATGTTCATTGCCAAATAAAAAAGCGGTAGATTGCGTCAGGTCTAATTTATAAATAGAAGTTGCCGTTTCACTCAGTTTTGTACTTAGCACTCGTTGATAACGATTCTTTACATCTTCAAAACATTTTTTTGCATCGGTATAATAATGCACATCAATCCAGCGGCGCGCTCCGCCGGACGTTTTTCTACCAATCGTTATAAAATCTGCCTTTAACCCTTCTTCGGTATGTAATACAAAAACTTCCCCGATGCCCACCGAATCACAAGAGCGCAACACTGCACCAATGTTGTGCAAATCAATCACATTTTCCAAAATGACGGTCAAATCCGGCTGCCGACGCGCGGCGACTTGGCGGAATTTTTCGAGGCGTTTTTCGTTCATTGTGTTGTAGATGTGGCACACCTTTGAGGTACGGCACACCTTTTTTATTTGATAACAATCGTCTTTATATTCACAAATTCTTTAATGCCTTCTGCTGCTAATTCCCGTCCATAACCTGAACGTTTCATACCGCCAAACGGCAAACGCGGGTCTGATTTTACAAAATCATTGATGACGACGAAACCTGCTTCCAATTGATTGGCAATGTTTTGCGCACGTTCCAGATTTTCAGACCAGACAGCAGCACCTAAACCAAATTGGGTATTATTTGCTAAAGCAATTGCTTCCGCATCATTTTTAACAGTAAATAAGGAAATAACTGGACCAAATAATTCTTGATCATACGCGGGCATTCCAGGCTGGAGGTTTGTTAAAATCATGGGTTCAAAAAAATTGTTTTTCTCACCAGTTATGCCGCCGTCGTGAAGAACAGTTGCGCCTTTGGCGATGGATTCTTGGACTTGTTTGTGGAGTTGGTCGCGCAAATCCGGGCGTGCCATCGTGCTGAGGGTAGTGTCTTCTTCGGTTGGGTCGCCGATTTTTAGCTGACTTACATTTTCTTTAATTGCCGAAATAAATTTTGGAGCTACCGATTCGTGCACGATAAAGCGTTTTGCGGCGATACAGGTTTGACCAGCATTATTCATGCGAGATTGCACGCCAATTTTTGCAGCTTCTTCCACGTTGGCATCTTCTAAAACGATAAACGGATCGCTGCCGCCGAGTTCCATGACACAGCGTTTTAGGTGCTTGCCAGCCAATGCCGCTACGCTTGCACCTGCACGGTCGCTACCTGTGAGTGACACGCCGCGCACGATTGGATGTGCAATAACGGTTTCTACCTGTTCTACTTCAATTAACAAAGTTTGAAAAACGCCTGACTTTCCAATCACACCTGCAAATATTTTTTCAAGCATCAATGCACATTGAGGGACATTTGGCGCGTGTTTTAGTAGAATCACATTGCCGGCGCAAAAAGCAGGAATTGCAAAGCGAATGGCTTGCCAAAAGGGAAAATTCCAAGGCATAATGCCTAAAATCGCGCCGAGCGGCTCGTAGCGAACGTAACTTTTTTGGTATTCGGTTTCAATTACTTTGTCTCTTAAAAATGCAGCCGAGTTGTCCGAAAAATAATCGCACGTCCAAGCACACTTTTCAATCTCGGCGCGGGATTGGGTGATGGGTTTGCCCATTTCCAAGGTGATTAAAGCGGCATACTCTTGGAGATTGGCACGGAGGTTTTCGCCTATTTGTTTTGTAAAAACGGCTCGCTCTTCGATGGAAGTGTTGCGCCAGTAATTAGAATAAGTGGATTGGGCAAGCAGTAATTGCTCAGAAAGTTGGGGTTCATTTAAAGATGGGAAAGAAGCGAGTAGTTGATTATTGAATGGATTGATGGTGGCGAACATGGATGGTGTAATTTGAATGCAAAAATGTGCCACACTTTGAAAGCGCGGCACATTCATTAAAAAGCTACTCCGCCAGTTTGAACTGATAATCGCGGAAATGCAGAATATTGACAAACTTATTTTCAAACCGCTGAATCGGTAGATTTTCAACATTGGCAGTTGTGGCAGGAATATTTACCACCCGTTCAAAATCAAAACGAGTATGCAGCACTTGCGTCGGTTCACTTTCTAAATAATATTGAAATTTAGTGCCATATTTTTTCAACATCTTACCGCTGAATAAAGTCACATCATAACCGAGGTAAGCCTCGTCTCGCGGCACAGCTCCATAACGGTCAAAAAAGCGTCGTTTAAAAAATTGCACATCCGGCGATAAAGGGTCGGTAAATGTGCTGCTGCTGACGTGCACATTCAGCCGTTCAAAAACATCATATTCAATCGTTTCATATTCCATCCACTGCGGCATCCCATACACAATTACTGCTTGGTTATCTCGTTTTGCAGATTCCAACTTTCGCAAAAAAGAATTGACAAAAGCCTCGGTTGACCACGAAGGAACCATAAAAACGGTCGTATCTGTTTGCATCAAAGACAGCAATTGCCCGCTACTTACCTCTGCATTTTCCGGCACGACGTATTCGCGGAAGCGGCGCACATTTCGACCATTAGAAATAACGGCATTTTCTTGTTGAAAAAACGCAAAGCGGTCTATTTCCCGATTGCGGGCGACCAGCACAATTTGCTCCGGACGGAAACGCTGGCGAGCATGGCGGGTAAGGGCTTCACAATGCGTTCTCAAGCTCGGATTCACTTGTATATAATTCGGGTTATTCATCGTCACCGAATCGGAAGTGGTGTAAGGTGAGATGACCGTTTTGTCATTTGTTTGCGCAAAATCAGCGATTTGACGCGCGACTTCGCGGCGATAGGGTCCAATAATCAAATGTGCCGCACGCAAATCTGCATTCGTACGAAGCAATTGAGGCGTGTACGTATCGGAAGCACGGTCATCAATAACCGATACATTCAACTTTATATTATCTCTTTCCAACTCTTCGAGTGCCAATCGAACGCCGCCGTAAAAACCAAGTGCCCAGTCTGAATTTTGCGGCAAGCCACTCGTTGTAGAAAATCGGTCGGTCAGAAAAGGCAGCACAATAGAGACGTTATAGGCACTCAAAATTTTGGAATTCGTGCGCTCGTCGGTTCTTATTTCGGTGGTGCGCGTGGGTGGAGTAGGAGACGTACCAGCATACGTATCCCCGCTGGACTTAATTATTTGGTCTGGATTGATTGCTACGGTCGTCCATCGGAGGGTGTCCATCTTTTCCACCGGAGCGTTTTCCACCGTTACGTAAGTGCCTGTGGAAGGGTCATAGACTCTTCTGCCCTGTATAGCGTCCAACTCGCGGTCGGTTGGTTTGGGCTTTGCCGCTTCGGGTACTGGTTGTTGAGCGCCCGTTTGCACCGGTCTGAATAGCTCGCAAGACGTAAGCATCGAAAATGCTACAAAAATGAGAAACCATTTACTCCCATTCAATGGTTGCCGGAGGTTTGGTACTGATATCATACACGACCCTGTTTATGCCTTTTACATGATTGATAATCTCGCTGGAAACGGTCGCCAAAAACTCATAGGGTAGTTGGCTCCATTCTGCAGTCATTCCGTCCGTAGAATTAACGGCTCTTAACGCAATTGCTTGCTCATAAGTTCGTTCGTCGCCCATCACACCTACGGATTGAATCGGCAGTAAAATAGTACCCGCTTGCCACACTTTATCGTAAAGGTCGTATTTTTTGAGATTATTGATGAATATTGCGTCTGCTTCTTGTAACATTGCCACTTTTTCGGGGGTAATATCGCCCAGAATGCGAATGCCTAAGCCCGGACCGGGAAACGGATGGCGTTGTAAAATATTAGTCGGGACGTTCAACTCCGCTCCAACGCGCCGGACTTCATCTTTAAACAACATCCGCAGCGGCTCTACAATTTTCAGGTGCAATTTTTCGGGCAAACCGCCTACATTGTGATGCGATTTGATAGTGACAGACGGACCATGAACGGAAATAGATTCAATCACATCGGGATAAATGGTGCCTTGCCCCAGCCATTCTACTTTTCCAGCCTTTGCTGCTTCTTCTTGAAATACTTCAATAAAACCACGCCCAATAATTTTGCGTTTCTCTTCTGGATTAGAAAAACCGGCTAATTCTTTATAAAATCGGTCGCGCGCATCAATTCCTTTTACATTTAAACCCAAATCTTTATATGAATGTAATACTTCTTCAAACTCATTTTTACGCAGCAATCCGTTATCTACAAAAAAACATTTCAAACGGTCGCCAATCGCGCGGTCGAGCAAAGTTGCTGCCACTGTAGAATCCACACCGCCGGAAAGTGCCATTAAAACGTGGTCTTGTTCGCCGATTTTTTCTTTTAATGCTCGAACCGTATCTTCTACAAAATGAGCAGGTGTCCAGTCGCCTTTACAACCTGCAATGTTATACAAAAAATTCTGTAAAATCGCTTTTCCATCCAAGGTATGCGTCACTTCCGGGTGAAATTGCAAACAATAAACCGGCGCGCCAAAAGCATTTTCTTTGGATTTAAAAACAGCAACTTCCACGCTATCGGTACTGGCAACTAATTCAAATTGCGGTGGAATTTGCATAATCGTATCGCTATGCGACATCCAAACTTGAGCGTTCGCTGGTAAATCCTGCAATAATTGGTCTTCTTTATAAATCTGAGTCAAATTCGCTTTGCCGTATTCGCGCTTGCTGGATTTTTGCACTTTACCACCATAAAAATCTGCAATTAATTGCGCGCCATAGCAAACCCCCAGCACAGGTCGCGTGCCGACTATTTCATCCACTTTGATTTTCAATGCATTATCATCCGTTACCGAAAAAGGACTACCGGATAAAATGACAGCTTTAGTGCTATCATCAAGAATGGGTATTTTATTAAAAGGTATAATTTCGCAGTAAATATGTAATTCGCGTACTCGTCTGGCAATCAATTGTGTGTATTGAGAACCAAAGTCTACGATGAGTATTTTTTCATTCATGCCGTAAATATAAAACAAGATTTGTAGGATTTTCAAGATAGCGGCTTTTCTCTTTTAACCAAACACGTTTGGTGTTAGAATGAAAAAAGGCTTTTGAAACTGTATCAGCCTCAAAAGCCCTTTTATTTTTCTAACCAAACAAGTTTGGTTGTTACTCCGGCAAATAAATATCAAATTCTACGCGGCGGTTTTGCTCCCGACCCGGTTTGTATTTGTTGTCTGCAATTGGTTTGGTTTCACCGAAGCCCGTAAAACTCAGGCGGTCTGCCGAAATACCTTTTGCAATCAGATAATCATAGGAAGTTTTTGCGCGACGCTCGGACAAGGTTTGATTTGGTTTTGCCTCGCCGATACTGTCGGTGTGTCCGCCAATCCGCATTTTGTAATCTGGATAGCGTTGGAGAATTTCTACAATTTCATTCAAAATAGTAAAAGAAGATTTCAGTAAGGTACTCTTTCCAGTTTCAAACTGCACCGCTTTCATTGCAAAAGTCAGTCTTTCTTTGTCTTCTTGTTTCACTTCTGGGCAACCGTTATTAGTAGCTGGACCCGCTGAATTCGGACAACGGTCTACATTATCTGCTACGCCATCTCTATCGGTATCCGGGCAGCCATTCATCGCAGCAGTGCCGGCAGCATCCGGGCAGCGGTCGTCTTTGTCCGCTACGCCGTCATTGTCACGGTCTGGGCAGCCACGCGTAGCGGCTTTACCCGCCACCGTTGGGCAGTCGTCTTCTGCATCGGTTACGCCATCGTTGTCCGCATCGCGCACGGGGCAGCCATTATTTGCAACCGTACCGGCTTCATTTGGACATTGGTCATTTTTATCTGCCACGCCATCGCTGTCTGCATCTGGGCAACCTTTTAAAGCAACTATACCGGCTACGTCGGGGCATCCATCTTCTCCATCTTGCACGCCATCTCTATCCGTATCCGGGCAGCCATTGAAAGTTGCCAGACCAGCCACCGTCGGGCAAAGGTCTTGCGCATCTGCCACCCCGTCTTTATCCGCATCCAAAACTTGTGCCACTTCTGGCAAGCCTTCGCCAAGTAGAAGTAGCAAGCCGCCGCCTACCTGAATGTTATCTCGTAAATCCTCAAAACCAAAGCGATATTCCGCTTTTGTACTCAAATACGTGTGTCGTCCCAATCGGAAATTTAAACCAACCCCGACCGGGGCAGCAAAGGTAAAATCGTCAAATTCTTCATTCACAGCACCGATACCACCATAAATAAGTGGATAAATAAAAGTGCCTTCGCGGAAGAACTTGAGTTGCAATAAAGCATCTAAGCTAAAAATAGAAGCATCATCAAAGCCGCCTTTTTCGTCTATTGGAATTTCAGCTTTTGCCAATTTCAAAGGAAAAGCCAAATTAAACCAGTTGTTTAAATGTCGGATGTACTCTATTTCGGCACCACCAGTGAATTGTTCATTATTCCAATTATCAGTAATCGGATATTGATAATTGACAAAAGTGGCGCGTAGACCCAACGCATTTTTAGCATCTTGGTACTGAGCAGAAGCAGTGTGTACGAGTAGCACTGCTACAAGTAAGGTAGTAAGAATTCGTTTCATAATTATTCGTTTTGTAAAGATTTAGGGAATGAGTTCGTTTCATAATACTAATACGCAATAGCCCTCCGATAGTTGAATGCCAGAGCGCAGAACGGTACATTTGCCTAAAAAGTAGGATTGTGTTGCTATTAGGACGAGCAATGGGTTAGAAAGTCACATTTGTTACAAATATTTTATTCCTACAGAAATTAGGTAAGGAGGCTTAGTCACTTTTCTCTTGGTCTCTTATTCACGCTGTCTCCCTTCATTCTTGCAAACCTCTCCCTTCTTTTTTTATTTTATTATCTTTTTGCAATTGTTTCATCAGGCGGTCGAGGATGCCGTTTATAAAATCTTTACTTTTATCCGTGCTGTATAATTTGGAAATTTCTACAAATTCGTTGAGCGTCACTTTGGTTGGGATGGAGGGAAAATCCATGAGTTCACTCAGCGCCATTTTCAACATAATCATATCCATGATGGCGACGCGCTCGGCATCCCAGTTTTTCAGGGTTGGCTCTATTAATTGCAATAATAACTCATCTTCCTGATTTACTTTTTTAAACAAGGTCTCTCCAAATTCAATAGTGGCTTCTGGACTTGGACGGTATTCTTCATAAAAGTTGCTTGCCGCAGGCAATGCTTTGAGTGTTTTTTTCATAGCACCCACGATGAGCGACTCATCATCTTCCCAGAGCGAATAATTATCTTCAATCAGATCATTAAACATCTCATTACCAGCGCAATGCTTGTAGAGTGTCAGCAGCATTTTACCATCGTCCTCTATATTTGTGCTTTGGTTATATGCGTACTCTTTATATTCGTCTGTCTTGGCAAATTCGGCATAAAGCTGGCGGGTTTTCCCTTCGTCTATGCGGTCTTGGAGTTTGTACAAACGAACCAAGCGGTTAAATCCTTCATTTTGGGTGATAGAACGAACGAGCACGTTGTCTCCAAATTTCGCTCGAAACTGCCGGTCTTCCTCACTGGGCAACAATTTTGCCATGCGATTGGTGGCATCTTGCTTGGCATATTCTGCAATACGCATCACTTGCAATAGGGTAAACAAATACAGCTCAAAAGACTGGCGTATACTGTCACGATACTGCTTCAGTGCCTCTTCGTAACCCAGCTTTGGGTCTCTGCTCATCGCATACAGCATCTGCATTACTTTAATGCGGACGTTCCTTCTACTCAACATATTGTCAATTCAACTTTGAAAATCTTCATGGGTACTTAATAACGCTACAAATAACGAGTAATTTTATATAAAAGTCCAATTTTTTTTTGAGTGGAGGATAGGAACACGTTGTAAATCCTCCTATCTTCTTATTTCATAAATTTCGCTTTAATCTCCTCATAACTCGGCAATTGTTTATAATGCCACTTCTGTACAATCGTCCCATTTTTCAATAAAACCACACCAGGATTAGAACGCATAATCGTTTTCAACATAATATCCTCCGCTGTCAAAAATGGATAGGCGCTTTGCACCGTGTGGCGGAAATCATCAATCTTGCCAGGGTCTTCGAAGCCCGTTATCGCAAAAGTTCTAACCTTATCTTTCTCTGCCGCTTGAATTACTGGATTCACGACTTTCGACCAACGAGCCGCATAATTACTATCCCATTCATATAAGTCTTTTTCTACTTGTTTATTGGCTACCGAAAGCACTTTTGGTTTCAATTGTAAGGAATCGCCTACGCGCAGACTATCCACGCCATAAATCGTGTCGGGCATCGAGATGGTTTCTTTACCACTATTTTTACCATATAATTTATACGCTACCAGCATAAACGTGTATTCCGGCAAGGTTAAAATCTGCTCCGTTACATTATTACCTTGCACATCTTGAATATCAAAATCGCTGATTTTTGTGTGCGGTATCGTCGGCTCTGATTTCACTTGTTCGG